>JACCDR010059249.1_pt1 | contig 28972 bp, 23 predicted proteins | sample 7446431 | NCBI WGS metagenome assembly JACCDR01 (sample SAMN15323443, study PRJNA562643) | freshwater metagenome | isolation source: river surface water | place: USA:Blue River Watershed | collected 2017-08-17
ACGGTTTTTAAAAACCGGCTTGAATCTGTACCAAAAATTCTTGATATCAATGACATAATAGTCAGTAGTATAGCATAAAAACAAGAACTCGCATATGCGAGTTCTTGAAATCAAAATGATTTTTTAGCGATGCAACAAGATTATTTTTTCTTCTTAGTAGCTTTTTTCTTTGTTGCTGCTTTCTTTTTCTTTGCTGCCATTGTATTTTTATTATTTGTGGAATGTTACTTCCAAAAATTATTTGTAAAGTTTTCTCAACAAAATATTTTTGAAAATATTTGTTGTTCCGACCTGCAATAATTATCGTACATAAAAAAATTATCTGCAATTTTTTTTTAAAAAAAATTGTGGATAACTTGAAAAATTTTTTTAAAAAATAAAAAAATATTTTTTATTACAAATCAGTTGTGTGTGATATAAAAACACACGCAATCAATGCGTGTGTTTTTTGTTGTATCCATCTATGGTGAGTGACAGCGAAGCTCCAACAAATATCAATTTTGTGAGTGCGGTCACCCACCACAGATACATACAACTGTATGTTAGTATAGTGAAATAAAACGATAAAAGCAATAACATCTATTACCAAACATAAAACGCCCTTGCGGGCGTTTTATGGATATTTGTTGAAGTCTTCTTACCTTATCGCTTGCGCAATCCAGTAGAACACTCACACTTGGTATTATATCACATATCAGAAAATAATACAAGTTTATGATCCAAGGATCTGTTTGATATACGCCTCACCTTGTTCTTTGAAGTTAGGTTCGGCTTGAATAATTTCTCGGATCAACACAACCGCAGTTTGTTTTTGCCCAGCCATAGCATAGGCTGAAGCAAGTGATAATTTTGTATCAAGATTTTTTGGATCTTTTTGTAAACGTAGTGTCAAAATAGTAATAGCTGATTGCAGATCACCGATACCAACATACGCATTTAAGATACGATTGTCTGTAATTATTTTTTCCTCACCAACTTTTTGAATCATCTCCTGCACAATTGCTATATTTTTGTTGTATATACCTCCAACTAGATAAATCACTTGTGACTCTGGTGCATTTGGTTCCAGATCGTATGCTTTTTTAAACTGAGTCAACGCTTCCACTGGATTACCTTTGCCCAAGTAGGCCACACCAGCCTCAAACAAAATTGCTTGTTTTCGAGGAGAGGCCGCTTGTGCTTTTTCGAGATATCCTAAAGCAGTATCATATAATGCTACTTTGTTTTGGTGTTGCGCTTGCTGGTTATAAAAACTACCAGCAAACAATAGATACCGAGCATCATTTGGTACTTCGGCTATTTTCTTTTCAAGTTCAGTTTGAGCCAAAGTGAAAAACTGTTCTTTTATACCACTCTCTATTTGAGGACTAGCAGCGACCGAAGAAGCTATTTGCAATAATTGTTCGGTAGCTTCACTACTACCAAAAGAGTTTTGAGCATACACTCGTTTAAAGGCATTGAGACTTTCTGTAAATTGACCGTTCTGCAACACCGACATAGCTTTAATGAGTGAGGTGTTTGCTCGTATTGCAGGTACGTTGACTATGTATACCACAACGACCAAGACCAACAATACAAGAGGAGTAACTGCGTATGTAACTACATCATTAGAATATTCCTTTGATGAGCATAAGCTTTTTGTATGAGCACCTGCTGTGTACAGGTGATGAACATACGAGAGCAACATAAAGAACATCATATAACTAATCAGGTTGTCGAAGACGAACATGTTATTGAATGCATATGCTGCCAAAAGGCCAGTCAACAAACTCTTTTGAGATGGATTTAAATCGGTATGCTTGCTCCACAACAGAACAAGAAAAACAACAAACAAAGATACATAGGATAGTAAGCCCAATAACCCTCCAGCAATCAACCAATCAAAAAAGGTGTTGTGTGCACGATCAAACCACTGCTCCTGAGCATACATGCGTGGATCATAATTTGCATTGAAGACAAAATTGAACCCTTCTTGCCCCCAACCCAATACAGGTCTTTCGATAAATCCTTTCCATACCATCGGCCACACAAAATACCGACCCTGCGTTTTGAATTCTGATGGACTGATATCCGCAAATCGTGACAATGTAGAACTATTTTCTACAATCGGTGTATTACGTAGAGCAAAAAAAGCTCCAACGACAACAAGTACTGTACCCAAAAAGATAGCAGCTACTTTTCGCATAGTCTTGTGCTCACGCTCTTTCCACAACGTCACCACAGCAAAGACCAACGCTCCACCGATAAAACCGAGAATGGCACCACGAGTTTGTGTGTAATACAACAACACAGTCTGACACACCGCCAAAATCACATATAATCTTTTGTGCCATACTTCCCTCTTGTATTCAAACGTCATAAAGAGAGCCAAGAAAATATGAAAGAGGAGATAGACTGCAAAATAGGCAGCGTTACCGAGTGTTGCATCAATACGATTTGCTCCTTGATTGATGCCTATTTTCCCAGCAATTTGTAGTGCAGCATACACAGACATAATCGCACTAGCACCCAACAACGTGTTCAAAAAATAATCCCATAGTTTTTTAGTGGAGAGCATGGCAGACAATACCATGTAGTACAACAACAAGTGAGCGATCAACACAAAACCTTCCATGCGCTCATAATTGCTCCACAGACTTTTGTACGGATTTTCTCCGAGAATATCAGCCACAAAAGCAATAGCGACAAAAGCAAAGACACTGTATGTCATGAGTGATCTCTTTGGTCGATACTCTGGACGAGCCACAGCTACGATCACGTACAATGCAAACAATATCTCTACCAAAATACGAAATGTAAAACCTTTTCCGGTAATAAACGGAAAGAACATCGTATCTGGAACAATAAACGGTATAAAAGGAATAATAAAGATACCAACAAGCGTGGTATAACGTATGATCGGTTCAATTGTTTTCATATACCAGGTAGTATACCAATATATAGTCTTTTTATGCTAGTATACACATATGATACGATCATGGATCATACGTCTCCTACGTCTAAGTGAGCGATATGTCAAAACCGATATGGTATATGTAGCCAAGAACACCTTTTGGCTCAATCTCAACACCATAAGTACCAGTCTCTTTGCTTTTGGTCTATCTATTGCCTTTGCCAAATTCTTACCAAAAGAGGTGTATGGACAATACCAATTTTTAGTCTCTTTTGGTTCGGCTATCGGAGCGCTGACCTTGACCGGTATGAATGTGGCCGTCACTCAGGCGGTAGCCAGAGGTTTCGACCGAGTATTTCTTGATTCCATCAGAATCCAATTGCGGTACAATGTACTTGCTTTCTTTTTGGGTTTTGCCATTGCTTTGTATTATTTTTTTCAAGACGACACCATATTTGGTATTGCTATTGTATTGATATCTATTCTTCTCCCTATTGGTAATACATATAATACATGGACTGCTTTTTTAAGCGGTCGTAAAGATTTCAAAAAACTGTCTATCTACAATCTCATCATTTTGTGTGTGTATTATCCCATCATGTTTATCGTATCCTATCTAGCCCCCCACACGTTAGTATTGATTGTCGTTAGTTTTATCGCCACCATCGCAGCCAATCTGTTTGTATTTTTGAAAGTAAAAAAAATGTCGGTCGGCAGAGAAACAGAAAAGGAAGCTTTGGATTATGGTGTCAAACTCAGTTTCTCAAACATTCTCCCTATTGTAGCCTTGCATATAGATAACATTGCTATATTTCATTTTCTAGGAGCAACACCGCTGGCCATATATGCTTTTGCTTCAAATATCCCAGAACGTTTTGGATCACTTTGTAAACCGATAGCCTCAGTAGCATTTCCTAAGATGGCCAACCAAGATCACGACACCCTACGCAAACACTTGCCAGGAAAGATCATGTATTTTTTGTTTTTTATGATTATGGTTTCTCTGCTGTACATTTTTATCAGCTACCCTATTTTTAAAACTTTTTTTCCCGCATACCTCAACGCCGTCGCTTATTCACGTCTGTATATCATTGTCATTATATTTTCTACTATCAGCAGTTTATCCATGAACGCTTTATTTGCCATTCGCTCCAAACACATCTATGTGTTTAATAATATCCAAGCTATTTTTTCCATACTCACTATCACTACTGGCGTATACTTTTTTGGTCTCGTCGGAGCAATCTATGGAAAAATCATCAGTAGTTTTGTCTTTTTTATCGTTAGTTTTTTGATTCATCAAAAGATGAATCATTCTTCAGATCTACATATTGATACAGTGTAACCATTTGAAAATCTTTTTTGTCCTCCATGTTATTTTCTACAATCCAACAGAGAAGTAGTGATGTACTTATCTGTATGCACATATACAGATCGACAACTCTGTATATATCTTTCATACATACTACCTGGTTCAACTGTCGGTATATCTATATATAACAAATGACCAGAAAATGTACGGAATACTTCTGTATACGTATCGACAAAGGCAGGATCTGCATAGAGGCGTCTTTCATATGTACCTGTTTGGCGCACATTCCAACCCCCATTATCATTATATACCAACACCTTGGTGATCTCGGGATGACGCTTGATCAGTTCTGTAGCAGTAAAAACTGCTCGAGGACTGGATCCATACAAAGAACCAAAGAGAAACTCGTTGCTAAAAGATAGGTTATACACTACCCCAGCCAATACCAAGAGTACAAAAAAAGTTTTTTGTAGTGATGATCGCACAAAAGAAAGTATGGCTAACCCTAGAGAAAGTAACCACATATAACCCAAAAAGACAAAAGACATGTAAAAACCAAGGGGGCCAGATCCACCAAAAAATGGATACAAAAACTGCCAATGCAAGGATGTTAACCGAGATATCCAGACAGATTTTGGATGTAAACTAAACACTTCATGTGGTAAAAACTGAAAAAGAACGATGCACAATATGAGTGCACTACCCAAAGCAAGATAGCGACGATCGATCTTTTCTTTGATCTCGTATAGTTTTGTGGCTACATAGGTCAATACAATAACAGCTGGTACCACCAAAAAAGCAAGATATCGATCAAGGGCTCCTATTGAGAAATCAAACAAGACGAGATAAAAAACAAGACCGATTATTATGAAAATATAAAACAACCGTAGTTCCTTTTTTGCAAAAGGTAATCCCAAAAAAAGACCAAAGACGAGTGTCGGCGAGAGATACAATACAGCTTTCACAAACTGAATAGCTGTCTGGAAAAAGTTTCGACTACCAAAACCATGCATAAAACTCTCACTGTACCGTACAAGTTTTTCAATACTAAATCCAGGAAAAATATACTGAGAGATGAATAGTGCTCCTACAAAAAACAAGATTGACCCGACAATACCATACAGTATATATATTCTTTTTTTAACATCTTGAAACCATGCCCTGTGCCTGATTAAAAAATCGATACCAAATGCTGCGATCGGTAACACAAAACTCATTTTTACCATGAGACCCAAAAAAAGAGAGATGGCAAAAGCGATCCACGTCATACGCTGTTGTCGCGGTGTTGCTTCCCCAATACGATCATACAAATACAAAGCAAGTAAAAAGAAAAAAACTAAAATAGCCCCATCGGTATCGACCGTAACAGAGGCCAACGCTCCATAAAAAGAAATAGAAAATAGAAACGAGCCAAATAAAGCAGCAGTACTCCCCCACCGTCGTCTGAGAAAGATAAACAGTAATACGAGGTTTCCGATACTAAAGAGAAGTGGAGTGACACGAAACATATCTGGACCAAAAAGTGCGCCGGTAGTTTTATATATAAACTCAGTCAAAGGTGGATGCGGAACTGATCCCGGCTCGTAGCCGATATTGTAGGCATACATAGGCCATTTGTACTCGTCCTGATGATATGGCCTATTGAGAGCGGGTAGACGTAGTCCAATAAAAACAATGAAAATAAGGGCTAATATCCAGTACTGGTAGCGGATTATGTATTGCATGGCGATATCATAGCACAAAAGAAAAAGGATGTAAGTTGGTAGTCCTAAAATAGTTCTCGTTCCGCTCCTCCAGTAGTTGGTCGGACACGGATATTTTTTTGCTAAAAAATTCCTCGTGCTCGCGCCGTCGCGCTCCCAAGCTCCTCCCAACTACTTGTGGAGCTACACTCTGTATTACCACCAACCTTACTCTGTTATTCGAAGATTCCGGAGGGTTGGGATTCGTCTTAAAAAAACTTTTTGGCGATAGATAGGATACCTTGCTTCCACGGTACTCTGTGAGACACACCGAAAGTGTGTGTAAAGGAATCTAGGTGTGCGATATACCAATCATAGTTGCGTACCAAAGCTTCTTTATTTGAATACTTTGGAGCAAAGCCTAGTTTTTGTTCGGCCTTTTCGATCGAGACAAAGCTATCCTTTGAAGCAGTCTCGTACACCCATTTGTAAAGAGGTGAGAGGTGAAAAAACTCCAGCACGCGTAGTAACCATATGATCGGTGTGGCTGGCAAGCCCACTACCCTACCACCCTTACCAGCTCGATCAAGTACTGCCTGGTAGTCTTCTTTCATGGTTGTAAACTCCTTGGCGCCGATATTGAAAACATCATTGACATCTTCTTTGGCTCTGGTACTGGCTTCGTAAATAGCGACACACAAGTCATACACATCGAGCAATTGGTACCTGTTGTTACCATTGCCAATCATGGGAAAAGATTTTCCATCTTTGGCCCAATCATAAAGGAGAGCAAAGACGCCGAGACGTTCTGGCCCCACAAAAGATTTCGGTCGAATGATCGAGACGATCACCCCTTTCCCCCTGATCTGTTCACATATTTTTTCTGCTTCTATTTTTGCTTTACCATATTCACCTACCCCTGACAGCTTATCACTTTCATAGAGTGGATGATGATCTGGAATACCATAGACAGCGGTCGAGGAAATGTGTACCAAGCGAGGAACTTTGTTTGTCACCACCGCTTTACAGACATTGTCGGTACCAGTGATATCGGTCGATCTGATATCTTCTGTAGAATACAGCGGCAGAGCGGCAGCTGTATGGACCACCACATCGGCGCCCAGCATACTTTGCGCAAGTAAAGATAGGTTGCGAATATCACCTTCGACAAAAGTTACTTTGTCTTTCTCGGGATAGTCAAACGGAGCGATGTCGTAGACAATGACGCTATGCCCTTTTTCCAATAAAAAACGAGTGAGGTTGATCCCTAAAAAACCAGAACCTCCGGTAATAAAATATTTCATACTAGACATTGTAACACACAAGATGATACCTCTTAAAATCAAACCCTTTCTCAGAGATATCTTTTCCGGGTACGGATTTTTGAGGGCTTCAAAAATCCTGAAGTTGAGTCGCCGTCGCTCCTCAAACCCCCTACAAAGATATCTCTTCAACGGGTTTACTTGCAAGCCATCAAGTTCTCATTTTCCTCTTCAGTCCCTGCCGCCAGTCCACACCCAACCCTCCGGTCCTTGCAACGAAAATGAGAACTTGATGTAAGTCGAGCATACTTCGCGTAAGTGTGTTAAGAATTTTCTAATATAAATTTTAATAAAACACAAAACCCACGTATAGCACCCATGCAATAAAAGAAAAGAAAACTACTTTGTCTTTGAAAACCAAAAGCTCTGGAGCTTCACTGCTTTTGTGTTTGGTACTGACCAAGTGGACCATGCGCAACAGCGCTCCCACCACAAAAAGAGTCGAATAGACGAGTTTTGGATGATCACTGTGTCCCAATACTGTATAGAGTGTATAGGTCAAAAGGGACAGGGAAAGCGAAGTACCGTATAGCAAAAGCAAGGTCTCCCGATTATACTTTTCCAGTACTTCCCTGCGACCATCTTTTTCATATTCGGCTAGTCGCTTACCAAGGATGACAAACAGTGACCCAAAAAAGACACACAGAATAATCCAAGGAGAGAGAAAGAGTCCAAGCACTACCCCTCCCACAAAGACGCGCAGACAATAAAAAACGGCGATAACCACCACATCTACTACCGGTTCTTTTTTGAGATACAAAGAATACCATATGTTCAAAAGTACATATAAAAGAAATACGGGTATGCTTTCTGGAATAAAGAACATCGCTAGCAGAGAAAGAATACTGAGCACAACAAGAGTTCGATACGCTGCACGTACAGACACTCTTCCGGAAGCAATGACTCTGTATTTCTTTGTTGGGTGTTGCGCATCGCTATGACGATCGATAATATCATTTACGATATACACACAGGATGAAACTAGAGAAAAAGCAATGAAAGCAAACAAAGAAACAGTAGTATAGGTAGGCACAAAGAATACTCCAGCAAAAAAGGCTGGAGTAAAGACCAGTAAGTTTTTCACCCATTGATGCGGACGCATGAGCTGTACATACGGCATACTGTGTTCAATGCACGTGTCGACCCAATACCCCCATCGAGCCAAGGTGGATTCTGTAGTACCACGCATACTTTTGACTTTATACAAAGAATATCCTCGCAACAGAGCAAACGCACCGTCGGTTGTGTATTTGTCCCCGACAACCACAACAGGCTTTGAGATATAACCTCGTATCCACGGAAACGGCTTGCGCCACAGAGGTAAAAGCACCTTTACACCAAGCTCTTCAGCCAACTTCTCATTTCTCTCTCGTTTACCATTGGAAAACAAGTATACAGTATTATGCAGAGCCAGTTGTTGCACCTTTTCTTTGTATGCGAAAGATATTTCGTTTTCTCCGTCTGTACACAGAGTACCATCCACGTCTAGCAAAATACTGTATCCCTTGTACCTATCAACCGACATATCTAAAAAAGAAGCCATGTTAGCGTTTGAGAACTACCAAGACGAGGCCGAAAAACATACACATGTAACCGACTATAGTCAACAAAGACAGAGGTTCTTTGAGTACAAAGGTGGCATACAGACTGACCAACACAAAACTCATAATCACCATGATCGGATAAGCAAAAGAAAGAGGTAACGTTTTTAGAGACAAAAAATACAAAGGCACATTGCACACAAACAGCGCGCACCCCACTAAGAAATAAGTATTGCGAGAAACCAACAAGATGGGAGAAAAAGAACTAAAATCAAAACCTTTTTCAGCACCAAGTTTGAGAAAAATGTTAGCGCTGGCATTTAAGATAAAAGCAGAAATGAGATAAAGATAAGCCATTAGAATATTTTTTTATACACCCGAGCAGTACCTACACTATACACCGGCACATAATGATCAGTAAACCACTTACTCACCCGAAAGCAAGGATCCATTTCTCCATCGCCTGCAATCAGCCAATCAGGACTACTACTTTGAATCAATTTCGGCGGAATAGTATATAGTTGTGTTGTATCAATACATTCCCCTTCGGCTGGATAATAAAATACCGAATCAGGTCTGGTCAAACCTATAAAATCAATAATGTATGCTTTGGTCACAAATCCTACAATACCAATATTTGAAAGACCTACCGTTTCTCCTATCGTTTGATGTGTTTGAACAAAAGAAGCCATTTCAAACAGAGATGTTTTTGTTCCCTGACTTCTGGTAAAAATATATGTGCCGTACAAAAACATCGGCCCAACCAAAAAGAGCAGTATTATACCGACTCGCACATACGCAGCGTATGCAGTAATAGACACATATCGTCTATATATGTAAGACAGCCCGATGACAGAAAGTAAAATCCACAAAGGTTCTATTTGACTGACGTACCATGGAAACATAACAGGATTTGATAGAGAGAAAGCAGCTACATACAACACAGGAGTAGCAAATAAAATCCAACAGTCTTTGGTCCATATTTTTTTGAGTGACGCCAGTATCAAGACTAGTACCGGTAGTAGATTAAACACGACTTGCACGGGTATGTGTTCTGGATCAAACACTCTACCCCAATACATACGACTGATACTCGACGTGAGTACTTTGAAAGCTTGATACCTTGGCATAATCACCGTCTCAGCACTATGTAGCTTGGTCAATAGCGACTCTGGTACAAACGAACCAAAATACAAAGTAGAAAAGACTACCCATGGTAAAGCAATAATCACAGAAAACGCAGTCAGACGTACGGTTTCCCCGAAGCCTTTTTTGTTCCACCAATATATACATGCAAGCAGAGCGACCAATCCAGCATCAGGACGCACAAGCAGTGTCAGTGTCAAAAAAGTGGCTGATAGATAATACTTTTCATCAAATAGTGTGATAAAGAAAGAAAAGAGAAAAAGTAAAAACAACGGAGTTTCCATACCTTCAGGAATCATCCGAGCAAGGTTTAGTATATAGATAACGGTGGCAAATAAAGCAAAACGAGGTGACAATAATCTTTTGCCTAGATTATAAAAAAGTCCAGCAGACAAAGCGAAACATATAATATTCAGATACCCTACAACATCTGGTATATATACATGCGGAAAAAGCCAAGCAAAAAAAGTGGAAATAAGAGTAAATAATGGAGTAGTCGAAGCTAAAATTTTTTCCCCAACATTGTACACAAAACCATGACCGGCTAGGATATTATCGACATATCGATACAAAATAAATTGATCATCGTTTGGAAACCGCATCGCGGTATATGATATAACCACAGCCATTATGACCGCCAAGATAGTACTATATATTTCTGTCCTGTATGTTTTACAAAAAGAAAAAAAACGCTTAAACAACCTATGACGATAACCAATAATGACCGGCAACATGACCGCTCCCAGTTTTGCTGCTTTCATAATACTGCCTGTATACATAGACTGACCAATACGAGGTTTATACAATACAGGTATTTCAATTGGATAAAAACCGGATTTCAAAATCCAAATCATCAGTTCTGGAGAAAAGGTGCCGTCCCCGGGTGAAAGTGAAAAAAAAGGTTCTATTTTTTCTACAACATTTCTTTTGATCAGTTTATATGTACACCCGACATCAGTCAGCACTGGTCCGTTATATAACACTTCTATAAACTTCGCCCACAACCAGTTGGCAAAACGGACGGGAAAGGGCATAAACGCTCCCGAAAAAATAGTAGCTCGTGAAGTACGAGTACCAAAGACCACGTCAAACGTATCGCTATACAACAAAAATTTATGAATATCGTTTGCCTCAAAGGTACCGTCTGCTTCGCACATGACAATAATATCACCGGTAGCTTCTCGTAACCCTTTCATGAGTGCAGCGCCATAACCCTGTTTTTCTTCTGACACCAGTGTAGCCGGAGTAGCCAATACTTCACTACGAGTATTACCGAGAGCATTGTTATCCACCACAATCACTTCATCCACCACTCCCGTAGCAAAAAAATCATTACAGACTTTTCGAATAGAGCCTGCTTCATTGTAGGTAGGTATAACCACACTCACCTTTTGCTGTTTATACATAAGAATTAGACCAGTTCTTGCTTGAATTTCTCCATGAGCCTATCGAGACTTTGACTCTGTGCAAAATCATGTAGTGTATCCAATACCGACAAACGATGTTTTACCTCAAAAAAGTATTCGATGCGTAGAGCAAGACTCTCGACATCTCTACTGGTGAGACATTCTGGCGGTAAAAAAGGCGCCAAAGAGCTGTTACTGGTCACAGGTATAGTACCACACGCAGCGGCTTCAACAATGGTTTTGTCAAAAGAACCAGTATCTGTCAAGTTGAGACATATTTCGTATGTATTATAGACCTCTCGCAACGCTTCTTTGGGTACACCGGCTAAAAACCGAATGTGTGTTTCTAACTTTTTTTCTTTTACCATCGCCAAGAGTGTATCCCGATATGACATATCGATCTCTGGTGTATCACCGATAATATCAAAAGAAGCATGAATACCTCGTAGATGTAGACGCTCGAGAGCGAGAATGCCAAGCTCTATGTGTTTAATTGGTGAGACACGACCGATCATCGCAAAACTATATTTTTTTCTTTTTCCTACAGGCAACTCACCAAACAAAGAAAGGTCGATACCTGTTGGCATACATATACTTTTTGCATAGCGAGCGGTGTAGGATGCAGGTGATGTATAGAACACTTTGGTGGATAGGTATACTGCATAGTCAGTCAGTACATTTCCCTTTGGATGATTTCTCCAAAAAAATATCTTTGTACCACACATGCGCCAGTACAAGCCCAACAATACAATGTACTCTTGATTCATGTGCACAAACACTTTGGTATACGTGTTTCGTATGGACCATATATATCGCAACAAAGTCCATGCACTCTGCAGTCGAGTCGCTCCTTTTTCTTTACCCAAAGAGTATACAGTCACATTGGATGGCAAATTGTACGTCCCCGTACGCAAAGCAATCACCGTTATTTTTTCTTCGGTAGCAGACAATCGTCGCACCCATTCGTGGACAAACCCCAAGGTAGTATCTTTGGTATCAATACTCTGTGTAATAAATAACATAATCCGTATATTTAAGGTATTACTTTAAAAACAACATGACGGGAAATAAAAAAAGTCATACAAGCGACAATAATACCCACAAATACTTGAGAAAGAATAACCCCTACACCAAAGATGCTGACAAATACATACATCAGAAGTGTGTTTGCAGACAAACCAAATAATGACGAAGCAAAATACATACCGACTTGTCGTTCCACTTTATGAAGTGAATGATTTTGAAACGTCCAAAACTTATGTAAAAAAAAGCTGACCCAAAAGGCCACGATAAAAGCAAGGACTGCGGACACCAGGTATTGCAAATGTAAAACACTGTACAGTATATACAAAATGAGCAAGTCTACCGTCGCCGAAGTAGAGCCCGAAACGACGTAGCGAAACAAAATGTGTTGATTAAGTCTTTGAATCATATCGTAATGACTGTAACAAGGTTATATATTCTCTAGTATACTCTTTTTGGGACAAGAGTGTAAGCCTGACATCCTCTTTCAAACTAGACGCATATGACTCTCCAGCACCGTCTAAAACAGTTAAAACCCCTTCGTACAAACCTTGTATATCCCCCACACGGCTGACTATTTCACTATTTTTTTTATGTATAAAAAGAGAAGAAGCCGCTACTCCGACCGGAGTCGATACCACAGGGCATCCACACAAAGCAGCTTCGATAAAAGTGAGACCATATCCTTCGAAAGCAGACGTGCATAATAATACATCACTGCTTTTGTAAAACGCCGATGGATATTCTTGCCAACCAAAAAAAATGACGGCGTGAGATATACCCAGAGCATCTACCATGGCTCGCAATCGCCCTTCTTCTGGACCACCACCGACGATCCACAGCACCCCTCCGGGTCTTGCTTTGTACACACGCGCAAAGACCTCTATACCGTCGGCAATTCTTTTTTCTGGAGCCAAACGTGACAACATCAATACAACATACGAGGCATTACCTCGAGATTGAACCGGTATCTCTGTTTTTTCCAATCGTGCCACATCGAGATACACAGGTAAAACTGACACAGTACCTTTTGGTCGATATTGTGCTATCAACCTCTCTCGCAATCCATCATGCACGACACGAATACCCTCGACACGAGGCAAGAGAAAACGAGCGATGCACAATCGTATACGCTGTAAAAAATGTTTTTTGAAATACGGACTAAAAATATCGGTATGCAACTGGACTTGCAGTGGCAACCTATACCGTCGAGACAACAGGTACATGACCAGGCCTGTCTCAAAAGGGTCTTGTGCGGTCAGCACAATATCTCGCGTCGACATGCCTAGAATAATATCTCTGCCAATACGATATGCATCCACCAAAGACCCAAGACGTGTTCGAGAGTTGGTCGGATGGACATATACGGGAGCATCATGTATGGGAGCTACAGCACCTGTATGTAAGACAATGACATGATAACCATCTGTGGCTTGTGCAAACAAAGCAGTTCTCTCATACACAGGAGAGGTTTTGGTAAACATATGTCTGTCTGTGCCAAGGCTAAGTACGTGCATGAAGAGTATGTTTACAAACGTCTAGATATGCACTAGCCACCTCATCCCAGGTATGAACCATCGTATATTGACGTATTTTTGCTAGCTGAGCTTGATAATGAGTCTCGTCCAACAACCATAATACTTTTTCGGCGATATCTTCAGGATTGAGAGGGTCGACAAAGAGAGCAATATCTTTAATCTTGTCATATATGCCCACCTCTCGAGTAACGATAAAAGGTTTTTGACACAAAATAGCGTCGAGAATCATGTTTGGACTGATATCTCCCAGAGAAGGCAAAATGACTGCGTATGACTCTTGTATTTTTTTAATAAAGTCTGCATGCTTGACCTGATCCAAAAAAAGATCACCTCCAGCTTCTATAATATCTTGGCGAGCAAAAATATCTTGCAAAACATCTAAATTTTTCCAGACAAGGTTTCGAGTACTACCTACAAATGTTTTATTTTTGGCTTCAACGTATGGCAACCTCTCACCGTATTGATTATCAATAACAGATGATGGTGTAGAGAGCGCATATGGCTCACGAAAAATATCTCTCTGCCAAGCAGTAGACCAGATGATGTGATCCACATGTTGCAAGACAAAACGAATAATCCAAAAAGTTATTTTTTCTTTGAGAGAAAAATGAGGTACTTCTGTCTTGTAAAAATCTCGCAACAATACTTTTTTACCCGTACGCTGTACATACCCCTCCCACAAAAAATCCCCTCCGGTACGCAAGACTGTTTTTTTACCAAGCAGTTTTGCTGCCACCACAGAAGGTAAGGCTGCTGAAAATGTATCGAGGATAAACACGACATCTGCTTTGACTACTTTTGGTAGTAACGTACAAAAAAACACGATGTGACGAATACCGGTCGGTAGTGTATTAAACCGACTAAATACTGCAAGCGAGGTGGGATATTTTTCTCCCCAGATTTGATACAGCTTTTCCGCATACTGAGCCGGACCACCCACCTCTGGTGGATAAATACCAGTCGAGATACATATCTTCATATACTACAGCATAGCAAATGTAGCTCTTTTTTACAAAAAAAATACAAAAAGAAAACGAGAGGATCTCTCTCGTACTTACCGTCTGGTGACGGACTTTATTTATTTGATCACAAACCGCTCCAGAAAGTTTGGGTCTTTGCCCAGAGCTTCCAAATGAGCATTTTGGCGAGCTTCCTTGGAAGCCATCTTCCTACGATGCGCATCCATGTCGGTTGGAGGCGACCATACAGCCGTTTCGGGAGGATCAATAAGGGCGATACAAGGCCCCCCAATAAGCTCGCAACCATGCACGAGGGGGTATATCTCCTCGCACCCCGCATTGGGTCGGTTTTCACCGATCATCGGTCCCCTGGCTTGAAAACCGAAAGAACCCACTGCGGTTAAGTATGTCAAATCCCACATGGCGCAGGTATTTGCCACCCGACCACGCCGAATGGAATTCTCCAATTCATGGATCACCATCCCAGCCACCAAAGCTCCACCATTGAGAGCTCTGATCATTGCCATGACAGACTTAATTGTTACGTACTCATACGCCTCCAGTGAGACGATGAGCGCGTGTGAACATTGTTGTGATGATGCAGCAGATACTGCATGGTTCAACACCCCACAGAAGTTATCACCCTGAAGTGACTCGACCGCTCTCCAGTCTGCAATACTGGAATAAGTTTTACCGCAATCACAATCCTCAAACCTGTAATCTCGTGGAATCCACAGACGACAATCCAAGCGGAAGCCGACAAGCGAATTCATATGTTTAAAAAATTCTTGTGCTTTTTTTTGGACAACAGGTACTTGCCCTGGATTTTTGGCAAAACCACGAGTAATGACAGCGAGGGTCATGTTTTTTCTCCATCGTCACTGTATCATAAAAATAGAAAAAGGCTAGGCCAACACCTTATATTGAGACATAACCGCGTTTCGCAAGACATCGATATTTTCACCGATACTTTCAGCATAATGACGCTGACGTAAATCTTTGGTTTTAACCTTAAGTGTATGGTACTCGTAGGATTCTTTTTGTATTTCTTTATCTGGTACTACGATTCTGTGTGTACGATCAATAATCGGTGCAATACATTTACCAAAACGTTTGTAGATACGTAACAATGGAATAATCTCTTCTACCCCAGCAAATGGTCGAAACTCATTTTTCATCATAGCTCGAGCTGACACATCAAACCCTCCTACTTCTTTCAATGCCCAGGTATCCCACATGGCGCAGGTGTTCATTACTCTGCCGTCTAAAATAATACGTTCAAACTCTGGTATGGCTACCCCCGAGACTTTCGCTCCAGAATGCATAGCGTGGAGCATGGCGGTAAAGTTGTGTTCATGTAAAAATTGTTGCGCCTCAAGGGAGACCATCATGCTGTATTTAATGTTTTGGGTATACTGTAGATCAACGCCGTAGTTAAGCAAGTCACAAAACAAATCTCCTTGTACCTCGTGTACATACACCTGTTCACCCAGTTTTTCTTTCGCTAAAGCTTGTTTAGTCTTACCAAAATCACACTGCACAAACCGTTCATCCGATGGAATCAAAATATCTATGCGAGCAAACTTTCCGATCTGATGAGCAGTAGCCAGCATTTGTTTCAACAGATCCATTTTAATAACCAACTCTCTATCGTTAAACGCAAACATACGCACGATGAGTCCTACTGACTTATTTTGGTGACTATAAATATGATCCTTGTACCACGCTACTTCTTTCGCCAGACCATCACGTAAATGTGTCTTTGGTGTAAAACCAAAAGTTTCTTTCATTTTGGTAATATTGGCTCGTGTCTCAGTCTGGTCACCGCTACGCTTTGGTAGTATGACAAAATCTGCTTTTTTACCAATAATTTCTTCGATATGCGCAATACCTTCACCTGTGGTATTGGTCTCGTCGGTACCGAGGTTAAAAATCTGACCTTTGGCTTTTTCGAAATCGTTGAAAACAAGCATGAGACCATCGACGATGTCTCCCACATAGCTATAACTACGCACGTGTTTGTCTGCCCCTTCGTACAAAGTAAAGGGTACTCCTTCAAGCATAGCTTTGATCAACTTGTGGTACAGCTTTTCGGGACGCTCTCTCTCGCCATAGACCGAAAATAGACGTAGGACAGAGACGGGTACACCAAAAGAACGATAATACGACAAGGCGAGTTGCTCGGCAGCAAGCTTGGTCACTCCGTACCACGAAGTCGGTTCTGGTACGGTATCCTCGGAACCAACTGCGTGAGAACCGTACACAGAAGAAGTAGAAATATGCACAAATCCCTTCAAGTCAGACATTGTTTTTGCTTGTTCAAGCAGTTTTTCTGTAGCAACAATATTGTTTTGCACATAGGTACTAAAATGAGTCGAAGCAGAAATACCCGGCTGAGCAGCAAAATGAAAAATAAAGTCCACCCCTTCAGTCACTTCACCAAGAGGATCTTCAGAGAGGTCCAGTGTTCTCATATCTGCTCCTTTAGCCGACAAAGATGTACTGGTGATTTTCTTAATCTCTGGTGAATAATATGAACTAAAGACATCGACCCCGATGACGTGATGTCCCTTGTCTAAAAGACGCTCGACCATATGTGAACCAATAGCTCCCGCTGCTCCTGTTACTAAGATTTTCATATTGTGTACTATACGCCTATTATGTATATCGAGTAAAGACCTGCTGCATCTGCTTTGTTACCGTCTGCCAAGCATAACGCTCGTTGACTCTCACAAAAGCCTTTTCAATCATGTGTGTTGTCTCCGCAGGATGTTCGAGAATATACTGCACCGCTTCAGCGATACTTTTTGGATTATCTGGTGCACAAAAAATACCAGTCTCTTTATCATCCACAAAATCAGGAATACCCCCGACAGGGGTGGCAATGACCGGCAGTCTACTAGCCATGGCTTCGATAAAAGAATTACCAAAACCTTCTGATCGAGAAGGTCGCACGAACACATCCGCAATAGAAAAATAGACAGGTAATTCAGCATGAGAAACAAATCCCACAAAGTGCACTCGCTCTGATAGTCCCAATTTTTTTACCAATTCGATCAAAGACGGCATGTCTTCGCCGACGCCAAGGATCAACAGTCGTACACGACTGGGCATATACGCCAAACTACGTATACAATCATCGACTGCATTTTTTTTGACCAAACGAGAAACAGTAATCAAAAAAATATCATCTGTTTTTTTGGCATATCGATCCAACAAAACGTCTCTTTTGTGAGGATCTACGGGTTTAGAAAACAGAGCAAGATTTACTCCATTTGGCACGAGCACTGCTTCACCAGAAAAACCAAGATTTTTTGCTCGTTGAATCAAAAAAGTACTAAGGGCAGTCACTGTATCAGCGTATCGCAAAGCAAGTGTCGAAGAAAAATATAGTAACCCCGCCCAACGATACTGCAAATGTTCTTCGGAGTCTCCTTCTTGCAGAGTCAGCACGACTGGCACTTTTGGTTTGCCGATAAGAGCACGCACGATATTGGTGATATAGGCTGCTCCACCAGAAAAAGAAATCATGATCACCCAAAATAGCACATAGTCTTTTCGCAAAGACAAATGTATCGCCTTGAGCGCTCCCCAAAAAGGTAGAAGTAGTTTATCTAAAAGTGGTATACCGACACCAAGCCGATATACCGTGATCGATCCGATCTTTTCTACTGCAGGTAGTGTGCGATCAAAACGAGCGGTGATCAGCTCGTATTCATAGTCAGTGAGTGTATCAGTGATCTCTTTGACAGACACCTCTGCTCCGCCGACAAAGGGCAGATAGGCGGTACTAAAAATGAGGATTTTCCGACTAGGTGTTTTTTCTTTCATCATCTGATTCGAGGGATAAAATACGTCGTAACACGTCTTCGGGCACTTCCCGAGTATACGCTTTTTCTGTTTTTTGGGAAAGAGGAGTGCTGTGCTGAACAACAGTCTTGGGTGGTACAGGTGGCGCTGATGGAGCTGCCACTACACTTTCTGTTTTCTGTGTCATTTGAGGCGACGATTCCTCTTTTTTCTGTATCAGATGAGCCAAAGCGTCTTTGAGACTGTTTTTATTCTCCACGCTCGGGGCTTTATCTTTTTCTTTCTGAATATAATGATCTGGTGCGGGTTGTGGTTTTTTGTCTGGTGACACAGCGGTGTGAGACACAGCAGGAGTGTCCTCAGGTGTCTGTGCTGATACGACTACAGCTTCTTGGCTCTGACGTAACAACAGCTCTGCTTTTGCTTTCTCAAACGCTTCTTTGTTTTGCAAAGCAGTATCTACTGTGTGTTCACTCGACACACCAAGAATATCTGATGACTTACCTCGGTCTTCTCTGTGTGTGTTACCAGTCACATCCTCTGCTATTTTTTGATTTTGCACACCGTTCTCTATGCGAGACTCGCTTTTGTCGCTCGTGTTTTTTTCATATCTACCATTTTCTTCGCTTCGGTATTCTCTGCGATCAAGACGACGATCATCTCGTCGATCCCCCCTTCTGTCTTCGCGTCTCTCACCTCTCTCCTCTCTCTTGTCTTCTCTTCTATCTTCCCTCTTGTTGTCATCTTTTTTTTCTGTCTGTGTATCAGAAGGCGCATGCCAATCCAAAATAGCTTTTTCCACTTCTTCTCGGTTACGAGTATATAAATATCTGGACGACTCGATGACTGCGTCTTTCAACACCACTTCAGGCCTGGCTATAGGCGCCACGGTGGTGGCAGAAAAAGGCATAGAGGAGACACCGTCGATCATGAGCTTTAAATAAATCTGGGTAAAGCCAAGGTTGACCAAGTCCTCGGCAGTAAAAGTCGGAGCAAATTCTTTTTCCAACACTTCTGCATCAAAGGCCCCTACACGAAAAGTGATCATGGTACCCACGTTACCAAAAACAGCACTGCGCACTTCTTCTTCCATCTGCTCGATATACTGGTGAGCAATGGTGAGATTGAGCTTGTACTTACGCGCCTCGGAGAGGATGTCGGCAAAAGATTTATTGGCAAAAGACTGAAACTCGTCGACATAGAAATAAAAGTTTGGAGAGTTTTTCAATTGTGTCTCGGACAGATCAGCACGTGACATGGCTGCCAAATAAATCTTGGTAATGAGCATACTACCGAGGAGTCTGGCATTTCCCTCACCTACTCGCCCTTTGGAGAGGTTGACGATGAGGATCTTTTTCTCATCCATGATTCGACGCACATTGAAAGATGACTCGGATTGACCAATGATATTGCGGATGAGTGGATTTGAAGCAAACTGACCGATTTTGTTTTGGATAGCTGGCGTAGCCTCTTGGGTATAGCGGTCGGTGTATTTTGCATACTCCTCTACCCAAAAGTTTTTGACTGCTACGTCTTTGACATTGTCCACCACTTTTTTACGGAACTCCTTGTCGGTGTACATGCGATTGACCCCAAGGAGGGTGGCGCCGGGATACTCGAGGAGGGCCAAGAGAGTGTTTTGGAGGATATAGGCCATACGAGCAGACCATGCATCAGCCCAGATCTTTTCAAAGGTAGCCATGAGACCAGCCACCACCAAGTGTCTCTTGTCGGCACCAACATCTTCCATGATGTTGAAGGAAACTGGGTGGTCGAGATCAAACGGAGCAAAATACAATACATCTTTTACTCTGTGCTCTGGTACATACTCGAGGAGCTTTTCGGCTGTCCCGCCGTGGGGGTCGATAAAAGCCATGGCTTCACCATTTTGGATGTCTTGAATAGCCATGTTTTCAAGGAGGGTCGACTTACCCATACCGGTCTTACCGATCACATAGACGTGCTTGAGCCTATCTTTGGCTTTGATGCCAAACTTGACCCGTTTGCCACGAGCGTCGGTCTCGGCAAAATATGTAACGGACTCAGGATTCATTTGTCTTTTATTATATCTCGAGAGAGAAAAATAAGAAACATGATACTGTGGTCAAAAATAGAATATACTATAGGAAAAATACTTTGACAGACCCAAGGTGTCCTCTATGGTGTTTTAGATTCAAGTTCTTGTATGTCCTTCTCCAGAGCACTCTCGGTGTAGCGGTTGCTAGCAGACCAGAGGAGCCACGAAGACAGCCCGGCGTCATAGGTAGCTCGGATTTGATCTCCAACTTCTTTTTCTCCATAGGTTACCTTGAGGCCAAAGTCCTGTAGCCACGGGCGGATCTTTTCTATACTCGTACTGGCCATGCGAGCTTTGCTGGTGGCACCAGCGAGAGCGATCTGAATCACTTCGTATGGATATTTTTCTGGTATAGCAAAACCACCAAACGTCGGTGGATAGTGGGACGGATAAATCATGGGTGAGATGTAATCAAAGTATGGCAAAGCATCGACAAAGAGCTGGCCAATGCCCATGTCGTCTGTGGCGGTGGTGGTCATACCAAAGAGATCTGCTGATGTCGGTATGCCCTTACTGCCTACTTCCCTGTCGAGGTAGGCAAAAAAATCTTTCATGACAGTAGTCTTTGGGGTGGTACTGCTCCACGGAAAAGCGATGTCGGTCATGTTGCCATCAGACGGAAAACGGATATAGTCAAAATTGATCTCATCTACTCCTTGGTTGTATGTCTCGATCGAGAGGTCTCGGATATAGTCCCAGTATTCCCGCGCTCCAGGGTCGATCCACGAAAGACCCTTGCGATCACGCCAGACCTGCCCCGCTTTGGTTTTGACAGCCAGCTCAGGTCTTTGCTTGCTCATGTGAGCATCCTGAAAGACAGCAATACGAGCCACGACATAGATGTTTTTTTGATGAAGCTTTTCAATAAACTCTCGAAAATCTGCTACTCGCACTTCCTCCGCCCCCACAGCTTTCAGCCTTTCAGACTGCACAGCAAAAACAATCTTGCCACTGTAGTCTTTGACATCGAGAACGATAGTGTTTGCTTCTGTCCGGTCGACCAAGTCGACCAATTTTTGACGCAAGGTAGGTGTGCCAGCTACCCACGAAGTCATGTATATACCACGCACGACAGCAGGAGTAGCGACATGTGTCGCCGGCACATCAAGAGTCTCTTGTCTTTTTTCTATCACATCTGCCTCCTCAGCAGAGACGATCTCTGTGTTGGTCTCGATCGGTCGGACGACAGTGGTTTGCAGTATGGTCGGCAACGCCATCACAGCAATACCTAGCACAGCAACGCACACAAGACCGATGATGACATATCGACGAGATATCATAATGGTGTAGAAGGTGATTCTGGAGGAGTAGTGTCTGTGGATTGTGTAGGCATGCTTTCAGCAAAGACTGCTGTCACTTTTTCACGTTTGCGCAGACGCTTGAGATTTCTCTTTGGCAAGGTGATCTTGACCGAGAGTAGCATAAGGATGACAGCCAGAGCGATCATGATCGCACTGCGCCACAGACGAGGTACCCCTAGAAAAGGTGTAAAGAAGAGTACGAGGCCGATAAGAAATGTTTTGGTGTTGCTGATCATGCTGTGTAAAATTATGTATATAGTATACCAGAGGGTAGCAAAAGGTGTAGGTGTGTATAAAAGAAAAGGCGACCGCCACGCTTGCGCGTAGACGATCGCCTGAATGTATCACAGAGGCATGCCTCCTTGGTCATGCTTGTGACGTTGTTGTTTGGAAAAGAGCTAGAGGAGTCCCGCTTCGTGCAAGATTCGTTCCTCGGGAGACATGGCCTCCCACTTGAGCTCCATCGCCGCCGCAATGTTGCGGCGGCAAACGCTCAAGCTAGTCGTGATCTTGTCGTTCAGCGGCCGCCCGGAGGCGACCCAAGACTCCATGGTACGATAAACCTCGAGACTCACCGGCCTGATCGCGTCGGTGATCTCCGCGTCGGTGAGTTCAATCACCGGCAGGGCGGCCGGGGTTTCGGGTTGATCCGGCGCGGCGGCCGGTGGTTCGTTGTTCACCAGTTCCGCCGGTGCGGGTTTTTCCGGCTCGACGGCCTGTTTTTTGGGTTCCGTGGGAGCCGAAGCTTCCGCGGGTTTTTCCGGCTCGAAAGCCGGGGTTTCGTTCACCGGCTCGGCGGCCGGTTCGGGTTGATCCGGAACCACGACGGGCGCAGGAATCAGTTCGTTGCTCACCGGTTCCGCCGACTCGGGAGTCGGGGGTTCCGCGGGTTGTTCCGGCTCGATGGCCGGCGTTTCGATCTGCGCCACGACAGGCGCAGGCGCGACGGCCGTCCCCTTTTTCACTTCGGATTCAGAGGCGTACAACAACGCCGTCAGCGGGCCGAAACCCTTCCACCGTTTGTCACTCGAACCGAGGGTGAGCCAGCCCTGCGGCACCTCTTCGAACAACCCCTTGCGGAGTCGTTCGGGAAATTCCACCAGGCGGATCTTGATCTCACCTTCGTCCTTACGGACTTCGATGAGACAGAAGACGTCGGTGAAGATGGCGGCCCGATTTTGTTCCCGCTTCTTCTTGTCCTTGGTCCACGTGAGTGGCCGACGAACGTTGATGAAGACGAAACCAGGCTTGGCGCCTGGCTTGGCGAAGAACTCGCCAGCCGACACCGTCCCCTTGGCTGACATTTCGGTCCGCGAATTTTCGATCTCCGCCGCCTTTTTCACTTCCACTTTCTCTCCGCGGATCTTTTCGGCCGCGGCCTTGTTGGCCACGTACACCCAGAACGAGAGATCCTTGACTTCTTCCGGCAGGCTATCGGGCACACGGTGCCCGATCGAGGCAACCAGCAAGTGGGTTTTTCCCACCATGTGTTTGGCATGGTGGTAGATTCCACCCACGGCGGCGACCAAGAGAGCCTTCTGCCCGTCCGAAGACAGGAAGAGGTGCCCCGAAGGATGCGAACCACCGCGAGGTATCTCGATCTCGATCTGGCCGGGGTTGCCGGCACAGAGTTCCTCGAAAGTGATCGGTTTGGTGATGATCGTGCGCGCCTCAGCGAGACGCTCTTCGAACTGTTTTCGGGAAGCATTCGCGGTTTTTTTGCCCATCTCTTCGATGGTTTCCACCAACGAAGCGGCCCGACGGACGGGGGAGAAATCCTCCGTCAGATCGAACCGTCCCTTCAGAATGGTGAATTCACCGTGCTGGGCGTGCTGGATCAGCCGCACGGCCACAGCCGCCTCGACGATCTGACGAACCCAGTGCGGGTCATACCCACCCTCTCCGTCATCCCAACACGTCCTCACCAACTGTTCGATATAGAAGAGGGCACAGTGGGCCCCCAGGTCACGGTGATAACCGTTTGCCCCGTTGATCTGGTCAACCACTCCTTTTTTGAGGTTGGCCGCAGCCACATCGTTTCCCATCTCCTCCGCCTGCCGAATCAACAGCACACTGGCCGTGATAGCTTCGTCGGCCGTAGCCTTTGAAGCTTTGAGATTTTCGGCCACGACGGCAGCCTCGTCCGGAGGAAGCTGGGCGAGTTCGGGTTTTTTGAACTCGAACACACCCGCTGTTACTTTGTTGACCGACCGCGTCAGCGCGGTTGGTAGATCAGCTTTGAGAGCCTGAAGAGCTCCCGTATCAACCGTAGTCATTTTTCTTTCCTTCTTTCCTATGTTGTCAAATTGACCCCAGGTCTTCACCTGAAGTCTTTGCTAAAATCCGAACATATTTTAACAAATAAAAAAAGCCTTGTCAAGGGACCGTCTGTTAAACAGTCCCTAGCAAGGCAACAGGTCCTCGAAAGGATCAGGGTTATTTTTGACTACAAAACTCATATTCCTGAAGATGTTCTGGTACGTAGGCTTCTATGGTAGGTTCAAGGTCAACCACCACTGACAGCACCCCGACCTCCGGATCGACTACATGTCTCATACTCAGGCACCAGTACTTTACTTCCCCACCCTCAATAGTTTTGATAAAGAGCGGGAGAAAACGTTCAGTCTTGCCGAGATAGTCGAGGGTCAGGAACCGAGCGTCATCACGTTCTGGAAACCAGAAGACACCTTTTTCTTCTTCCCCGAAACGAGCAAAAACCATTTTTTGGAACTCACCAGTTCCTCGCCCCTTTCGTTGACGGAGACAGACTCTATGAAAGAGCATATTCTTTTCGTCAACCAAAGGCACAAAATAGAACAATCTGGTATCTCCATCTTGCATGCGAAAAGCAGGGTTGTACACTCGAGAAAATGATTGGGTTGCACCAGTATCAGTATGAATCATCTCATCCACTTTTTGTCTTGGAAGAAAAGAGACGTGATGCGTCGGCACCAAAACTCTACACTCGCAAGCAAAAGAGGTTTCAAATCCAACACTGACATCAGCCAGCAGAGAATGGTATTTTTGTACCATCAAAGATTTCTGGTCAAAGCTCATAGCTCGATCCTTTCGTTCAGGGTTACCACCTTGCGATGTCGACAATCACTCTGAGCTTGTACAAAAGCAAGAGCCCGTTTGTGAGATGGGTAATGTGACAGAAGAATTTGACTATCCGTGTTGGTACAACTTCTTTCCAGAGCCAGACCATTGGAACCAGAAAGGTGTGCCGGGAGCTCGAAACGCTCGACCATACAACCTTTGACTGTTGGTTTACCATTAACCATCAGGCACTGTCCGTCTTGTATTTGCTGTATCTGTCCGCCGACCGCTTCCGGATCTTGGTGATTGACCAACAAGATAGCCCCATCTGTTCTGGGGGCGATCCAGTTGGCCCATCGAGCCGAAAAAGTGTTGTCCAAAAGCATCCCAGAGGAAGCTAGAATAACAGCACCCTCTGAAGAAGCCATGCGGTCTTCTCGATCTTTCATTGACACAAATTCTGGAATCTTTGTGAGGAAAGCAGCATCTGAACCAAGATGCTCAGCATAGATCCGACGAAAATCTCTAGCCCCTTCGATACAGAAAGGAACACCAGCTTTGTATAGGAGACAAGCAACTTCTTGCATGCGTCCCATAGCTAAAGCCGGAATCAAGATTTTCATTTGACGATCAAACATTTCTCGTATCGTCCTGACAAATCGATTCGCTTCGGTCTGATAATCGACACCTTCGCGATCCACGTATGTTGCTTCACGCATTAGGACGTTGACTTGTCTGTCGGGTAACATTGCTCCTGTTACCAAAGCTTGGTCATGGAGACACATATCTCCTGTGTAGAAGATAGAAATACCATCGATCATCATCTGGTACGACGAAGCTCCCAGAATATGCCCAGCGGCAACTGGATACACGTATACCCCTTGAGCAAAACTCAGACTATCACCGTGATTGTATATGATCGCTCTTCCAGCAAATACGTTTAGATCTTCTTGTTGATAACGAGCATTGATCAGAGTTTGAATAAACAGATCATATGTCGCCATGGAACAATGGAAGTACGCCCTACTATTTCGTACCAATTCCATCACGTTACCGACGTGATCTGAGTGAGCGTGTGTGAGTAACACATGCTTGATTTTTTTCATTTTTTCGTACTGAGGTTTCTGCTTTCCCGCAGCCAGCCCTCCACCCCAATCAATAGCAAAAGTGGTATGTTTGGTTTCAAAGATCGTCGCAGAGGCACCGATCTTGGCACCACCAGCAATATGAATAATCATAATTTCCATAATGGAAATTACTACATTTTTAAATAAAAGTCAATGGTTTAGCCAGAGTAGATTACAACGTCTCTACCACCAGCATGTTTGTGGAGACACCTTTGGTGTTAAATGGTGCGCCAGAGGCTACTACCACCTTGTCCCCTTTTGCGGCTAGTTTGTGCTTGAGGCAGTGTGTACGGACCAGCGACAATGCTTCGCCCAGGGTCTTGTAGCGCTCGATAGTGACTGGTTGGCAACCAAAAGACAGAGCAAGTTTTTGTGACGTCTGAGCTTTTGGTGAAAGGGCTAGGATCGGTGCATGTGGTCTGTGGCGACTGATCATACAAGCGGTCGATCCCCCTTCGGTCAAAGCAACGATCACTTTGGCTCCGACGTCGTGTGCAGTCTTGACCACCGAGCTAGTGATCGAGTCAGTGACTGAAATCAGCTCGCCTCCTGTGCTGAAAAACATACCACGCTCCTTGACACTTTCCTCGATCTCCATAGCCACTTTGGACATGACAGTCACGGCTTCGACTGGATAGTCTCCCAGGGTTGTTTCCTCGGAGAGCATCACCGCATCGGTGCCGTCTAAAATAGCATTGGCCACGTCAGAGACTTCGGCGCGGGTTGGTACTGGACTCTTGATCATACTTTCGAGCATTTGAGTAGCGGTGATGATCGGCTTGCCAGCTGCCGTACATTTGTCGATGAGGCTCTTTTGGATGAGAGGGACTTTTTCAAACGGTACTTCGATAGCCAAGTCGCCACGAGCGACCATGATGCCGTCCACCAGCTCGATGATAGCGTCGATGTTTCGTACAGCCTGCGGTGTCTCTATTTTGGCAATAATACCAGCATCGCATTTTCGTTTTTTCAAAATCTCACGGAGTTCGGTGATATCCTCTGGACGACGAACAAAAGAGAGAGCGATAAAGTCTACTTTGTTTTTGATACCAAACTCGAGGTCAACCAAGTCTTTTTCTGTGAGGGATTTGATGGTCAACTCTGAGTCAGGCAGGTTTACTCCACGGCGACCCTTTATGTCTCCCCCGACCAACACTTTACAGATGACTTCATTTCCTTTTACTTCGGTCACTTGTAGTTTCTTTTTACCATCATGGAGGAAAATAATGTGTCCTTTTTCTACTTCTTTTGGAAGGAGTGGGTAGTTGACCGACACCCGAGTGTTGTCTCCGACGATGTCTTCGGTAGTCAGAGTAAAGGTTTTACCAGCGACCAGAGTGATGGACTCGGTCGAAAAGTTGCCGATGCGAATCTTTGGACCACCCAAGTCTTGTAGGATCGCTCCGACCATACCTGTCTCTGCCATAGCAGCTCTAAAATTGTTGACTCGGGCCTGGTGCTCTTTGAAGTCTCCATGCGAAAAGTTGAGTCGCATGACGTTCATGCCGGCTTTCAAGAGTTTAGTGAGGCTTTCTTTAGACTCGGTAGCGGGACCGATAGTGGCAACAATTTTGGTTTTTTTCATAAGACAAAAAAGGAAATATAACAAATAATAATACTTACGAAGATATCATACAAAGACAAAATATGCTACCCCTCTCTCTTTCCATACACCCCAGCCAAAAGGTCGAGATCTTTTCCAGTCGAGACTAAAAGTTCTTTGTTTTTTTCTTCCATGTTGTGCAAGACAGACAAGCCAGTCTCGTCCCCTACCTGCCGAGCAAAGACTTCTCGCAACGCAGCAAAGTCTTTGATAAAGCAGTGTCCACCGGCTCCCCGGCCACTTTTGTGTACTGGCGAGGCATAGCGATGCGGCACAAACGGATCGGCTTTGATCGCACTCTCGATCTGCGTCCAGTCTGCCCCTAGTGAATGCGCCAAGTCATACATCAGGTTAAAGAAAATAATCTGCGTGTAGCCACTACAGTTGTGGGTATATTTGATGAGCTCTGCTTCGGTACTGCTGACTGTGGCAGTGTACGGGGCTTTTGGTAAGACGCTGTGGACCAGCTCGGCCGCCGCTCGGTGTTCTGGTGTGTCACGAGTGATCCCGACGATGTTCATAAAAGGGTTGGCGGCATCGTGAGCTGCGGTAGCTTCGGAGAGAAACTCTGGTGAATGCATGATGATCCGATCTGGAAAGAGGCTTTGCAACTCCAGCGTCAGTCCTGGCAAGATGGTGGACTTGACCACCACGACAGAACCAGAAGTAGTAGCACCGAGCGCATCACGCAAGATACTGCTGTCATAGCCGGTAGGCGTGGTGGGAGTAGGTACTGCCACAAACACGATGTCGCACTTCCCTACCGCTTCGCGGTTTCCCTGGTAGGCCTCCTCTTTGCTATAGCGCACGACTGTATACCCACGCTTTTCAAAATCATCTGCGTAATTTTTACCAATAAAACCCTGCCCGATAAAACCAATGATTGGTGTCTTCATGCTGTATAGTATAAAGGATGTTTATGAATATGAAAATTGTGTGACCTGTAGGCGCAGCATAAAAGACCCTTCTTGGGTCTTTTATTTTGGTGCGCGTACCAGGAGTTTCTCCCTCGACTCAAAAAGTTTTCGTCAAAACTTTTTGGTCTGGGCACCGACTCGTGTCTTGCTTTTGCTAAAGCAAGAATCGCTCCGTCGTTCGAACCCCGACGCAAAGCAATATCATTGCTTTGCTGTAGCGCACAAAAGTTGTGCGCGTACCAGGATTCGAACCTGGGACCCCCCGAGTATCAGTCG
>JACCDR010361469.1_pt1 | contig 28966 bp, 33 predicted proteins | sample 7446431 | NCBI WGS metagenome assembly JACCDR01 (sample SAMN15323443, study PRJNA562643) | freshwater metagenome | isolation source: river surface water | place: USA:Blue River Watershed | collected 2017-08-17
ACAAGTCATCGTCGATCTTCGTGCCGGTGAAGATGGTCGCGATGTTCGACGAGGTGCGTGACAGTCCGGCCTTCAGCCGGCTGAGCCAGGATTTCTTCGCTTCCGGCACTGGTGCCGGTGCCGCCTCGATCACGGCCGCGTCAACGGCGGCGGGTACGACCGGCGCCACCGCCACAGCCGGTGAAGGCGCGGGCGCAGGCGCTGGCGCAACCTCCGGTGATGGGACGGGCTGGGCCGGCACGGTTTCGGGAGCGGGCGTAACAGGAGCGGGCTGTTTTTTCTTGAAAAAGCTAAACATCCGGGATGGGCAGTTCGGGAGTTCAGGGGGTGCGCTGCGACGGATGGCAGCAACAGATAAAATCGGGCGTCGATTTTCATTCGACAACCCGTGACCTTTCATTCTAACAGAGCCGAGAACATGATCTTCCGACTTGGATTGCTGGTACTGGCCGGCGTTTTCAGCTTGCTGCCCTGTGTGGCCGGGGCTGGCACCGCAGCACAGGAGTTCCGACTGGCCAATGGCTTGAAAATCATCGTGCAGGAAGACCGCCGCGCGCCGACCGTCGTCAGCATGGTCTGGTACCGTGCCGGCAGCGTCGATGAGCAGAATGGCACCACCGGTGTCGCGCACGTGCTTGAGCACATGATGTTCAAGGGAACGAAAAAGCTGAAGCCCGGCGACTTCAGCGCAAAGGTCGCGCAGCTTGGCGGCCGCGAGAATGCCTTCACCAGCCGCGACTACACCGCCTATCACCAGCAGGTCGAGAAATCCCGGCTGGAGCAGCTGTTCGAGCTTGAAGCCGATCGCATGCAGAACCTGACCATGGATCCGGCCGAGTTCGCGAAGGAGATCAAGGTCGTGATGGAGGAGCGGCGGCTGCGCACCGAGGACGAGCCGATGTCGCTGCTGATGGAGACGCTGTACGCGACCGCGTACACCGCCAGCCCGTACCGCAACCCGGTGGTCGGCTGGATGGACGACCTGCAGAACATGACGGCTGCCGATGCGCTTGCCTGGTATGAGCGCTGGTATGCGCCGAACAATGCGACGCTGGTGGTCGCCGGCGACGTCGATGCACAGGAAGTGCGGCGGCTGGCCGAGCGGCATTTCGGTGCGATACCGCCGAAGACCCTGCCGAAAACCAAGCCGCAGCAGGAGCCGCAGCAGCGCGGCATCCGCCGCGTGACGGTCAAGGCGCCGGCCGAGAATCCTTATCTGGTCATGGCCTACAAGATGCCGAAGCTGCTCGATGTCGAGAAGGATGAGGATCCGTTCGCGCTCGAGGTGCTCGCCGCGGTGCTCGACGGCTATGACAATGCGCGCCTGCCGGCACGGCTGGTGCGGACAGACCGCATTGCCAATTCGGTCGACGCCGGCTATGACGGTACCGCGCGCGGCCCGGTGATGTTCATCCTGTCAGGCGAGCCGACGCGCGACACGCCGCTGGAAAAGCTCGAGGCCGCGCTGCGTGCCGAAGTCGAGCGCATCGCGAAGGAAGGCGTGTCCGCCGACGAACTCAAGCGCGTCAAGGCGCAGCTGATCGCCGGCCAGGTCTACAAGCGTGACTCGGTGTTCGGGCAGGCGATGGAGATCGGCGCGATGGAAATGTCGGGCATTTCGTACCGGCAGATCGACCGCATCATCGAGCGCCTGTCGGCCGTCACGCCGGCGCAGGTGCAGGCGGTTGCGCAGAAATATTTTTCCGACGACCAGCTGACCATCGCGACGCTCTTCCCGCTGCCCGTGACCGCGCAGGCGGACGGCGAGCCGGCGGTTCCCGGCCTGCGCCACTGAATCGTTGACGGAGAACCCACGATGCTGAAAAAACTGTTTGCTGTCGCGCTGCTCGCCGCCAGCGGCTTCGCGCAGGCGGCGCTCGACATCCAGCACTGGACGCTGGACAACGGGGCGCGCGTCTACTTTGTCGAGAACCACACGATCCCGATGCTCGACGTGAATGTCGAGTTCGACGCCGGCGGCAGGCGTGACCCGGCCGGCAAGGCCGGCCTGTCATCGCTGACCAGCGGACTGCTGGCGCGCGGGCTGAAGGAAGCCCGGCTGGCCGACGGCAGCGTCGAGCCGGCCATGTCCGAAGCCGAAATCTCGAATGCGCTGGCTGACCTCGCCGCGCAGCGCGGCGGCGGCTCCGGCGCCGACCGCGCCGGCATGTCGGTGCGCACCTTGTCGGCCAGGGGAACGCGTGACGAAGCGATGCGCCTGCTTGCGCGGCTGCTCGCGCATCCCGCCTTCCCGGAGGACCTGGTCCGGCGTGACCAGGCTCGTACCGTCGCCGCGATCCGCGACGCGCTGACGCGCCCCGAATCGATCGCCAGCAAGGCGTTCTGGCGACTGGCTTACGGCAGCCATCCGTACGGCGCCGAGGCGACCGTCGAATCGGTCGAGGCGATCACGCGCGATGACTTGCAGAACTTCCATCGCGCGCACTATGTGGCCAACCATGCGGTGATCGCGATGATTGGCGACCTCACCCGCAGCGAGGCTGACGCCATCGCAAAGGAGCTGACGCGGCGGCTGCCGCAGGGCCAGTCCCTGCCAAGGTTGCCGGACGTTGCGCTGCCGGTGGGCGCGGAAGAGCGCATCCCGCATCCGGCATCGCAGTCGCACATCCTGGTGGGCATGCCGGCGCTGGCGCGCAATGATCCCGACGTGTTTGCGCTGACCGTCGGCAATTACGTGCTGGGCGGCGGCGGCTTCGTGTCGCGGCTGACGCGCGAGGTGCGCGAGAAGCGCGGCCTTGCGTACAGCGCCTACAGCTATTTCAATCCGATGGCGCAGCCCGGTCCGTACATGGCCGGACTGCAGACGCGCAAGGACCAGTCGGACGAGGCGCTGCAGGTCGTGCGCGACACCCTCACCGCCTTCCTGCGCGACGGGCCGACCGAGGCAGAGCTGAGCGCCGCGAAAGACAACCTGATCGGCGGCTTTGCGCTGCGCATCGACAATAACCGCAAGATTCTCGAGAACATCGCTGCGATCGGCTTCTACCGTATGCCGCTTGATTACCTCGATACCTGGACCGCGCAGGTAGCGCGGGTCAGCGTCGCCGACGTGCGCGCGGCCTTCGCACGCAAGCTGGCCATGGACAAGATGGTGACCGTTGTCGTCGGCAGCGAACCGGTCAAGCCCTGAAAGAGAACCCTTTGAAAAAACAGAACGCCGTACCGCCGCGCCAGGTGCGCATCATTGCCGGCGACTGGAAGCGCACGCCGCTGCCGGTCGCCGACATCGACGGCCTGCGCCCGACGCCGGACCGCGTGCGCGAGACCGTATTCAACTGGCTGGAGCACCTGCAGCTGCGGCGCTGGGACAACCGCCGCTGCCTCGACCTGTTCGCCGGCACCGGCGCGCTGGGCTTCGAGGCTGCCAGCCGCGGCGCGGCCGAGGTGCTGATGGTGGAGTCGCATCCGGCCGCGCTGCGCCATCTGAACGCAACCTGCGACAAGCTGGGCGCGGCGCAGGTGACGGTCAGGCGGGGCGACGCGCTCGCGCTGCTGGGCAGCTTGCCCGGCGCCTTCGACCTCATCTTTCTTGACCCGCCTTACGGTCTCGACCTGCTGCCGCGCCTGCTGCCCGCCTGCCGCCGCTTGCTCGCGCCGGCGGGGCTGGTCTATGCTGAGTCGGACCGGCCCTTCGCTGGCAGCGATGCCGAGTGGCTGGCCGGATGGCATGTGGTGCGTGCCGACAAGGCCGGGCAGGTACATTACGCACTACTGTCGTGCGATGACAGGCCGGCGAATTAGGGCATAATGCGCGTCGTTCTCGCGGGAAATCAACTGCCGCGCCCGAAACCTTGAAGGACTGCCCATGGTCACAGCCGTTTACCCCGGAACCTTTGATCCGCTCACGCGCGGTCATGAAGATCTGGTGCGACGTGCATCGGGACTGTTCGACAAGCTGGTCGTCGGCGTCGCCGACAGCAAGGCCAAGCGCCCTTTCTTCTCCTTGCAGGAGCGCCTCGACATCGCGCGCGAAGTGCTGGGGCATTACCCGAACGTGGTCGTCGAAAGTTTTTCCGGGCTGCTGAAAGACTTCGTGCGCGCGCATGATGCGCGCGTGATCGTGCGCGGCCTGCGCGCCGTCTCCGACTTCGAGTATGAATTCCAGATGGCTGGCATGAACCGCTACCTGTTGCCGGACGTCGAGACCCTGTTCCTGACGCCATCCGACCAGTACCAGTTCATCTCCGGCACCATCGTGCGCGAAATTGCGCTGCTCGGCGGTGACGTGTCGAAGTTCGTGTTCCCGTCGGTCGAGCAGTGGCTGCACAAGAAGATCGGCGGCGACAACTGAGTTGCCGGCCGTTCTGTATCGATACCTGCGTGGAGTGAAGCCGTGGCGCTGATGATCACTGACGATTGCATCAATTGCGACGTCTGCGAACCGGAATGCCCGAATGACGCAATCTCGCTGGGCGAGTTGATTTACGAGATTGATCCTGCAAAGTGCACCGAGTGTATCGGCCATTTCGATGAGCCGCAATGTCAGCAAGTCTGCCCGGTGGCCTGCATCCCCCTGAATCCCGACTGGCGCGAGACGCGCGAACAGCTCGAGGAAAAATACCGGCGCCTGCAGGCGGACTCCGCGTCCGCCTGAGTTTCCCCGTCAGCGCGCCGGCTTTGCGTAGAACGGCGCGCCCAGCAAGCCGCTGCGAAAATCCGTGGACGCGCTCTGGTAATACGCGATGGCTTCCCGCAGCAGGTCCGGATCAATCTCGCCCGGCGTTGCCTCGAATGTCTTCGGGTCGACGTCAAACGCCTGCACACGCCGCTTCGGCAACAGCACGGTCAGCTTGTTGCGCTTGAGGTAACCGAGCTCCTGGTAATTGCTGATGAAGGCGCGCTCAGGCGGCGCGCCTTCTTCGAATACCGAGCGCCCGAAGAACAGGTCGTCGCCGTGCTGTCCGAGCGCTTCAACGAGGCTGGGCACGATATCGATCTGGCTGATCATGGGCGAATACACGCCCGGCTTCAGGTTCCCTGGCGCATACATGATGAGCGGGATCTGGTAGTGCCGAACCGGCAGTCGCGTCTTGCCGGCAACGGAGGCGCAATGATCGGCAACGAAAACAAACAGCGTGTCCTTGAACCACGGCCGCGTCTTAGCATCGCGGATGAACTTGCCGATTGCATAGTCGCTGTACTTGACGGCACCCTTGCGACCGCCGGGTGACGGTATGTCGATGCGGCCGTCCGGATAGGTGTACGGGCGGTGATTGCTGGTCGTCATGACGTGCGCAAAGAACGGCTTTTTCGCCGACGCTTGTTTGTCCAGCTGGGAGACCACCGTGTCGAACAGCACTTCGTCGGCGACGCCCCAGACATTTTCAAACACGATGCGATCCGACGGAATGTCGGTGCGGTCGACCACACGATAATCATTCGCGCTGAAATACGCGTTCATGTTGTCGAAGTAACCGTAGCCGCCGTAGAAGAAGAAGGTGTCGAAACCCTGGTGCTCCAGCACTTCACCGAGCGTCGCCAGGTGTTCGTTATGCGGGCGGCGCACGATCGCCTGGCCCGGCACCGGCGGCGTGCCAAGCGACAGCGCCTCGAGTCCGCGTACGGTACGGGTGCCGGTTGCGTAAACCTGCGAAAAGCGCAGTCCTTCGCGGGCGAGTGCGTCAAGATTCGGCGTCAGGTTCTCGCCCGACCCATAGCTGCCGAGGTACGACGCCGACAGGCTTTCCACTGACACCAGCACCAGGTTCTTCGGCGTGCGGGCGAAATGGCGCGAGGTGGTGGCCGCATCGGTATCAAAGCTCAGCCGGCGCATTTCCAGCGTGGGCAGGTGCGCGATGCCCAGATCACCGAGCGTTTGCGCAATGGTCTCAGCAGGCAGCGTGCGATAGAACTTCAGGTAATCGAGGTCATTGCGCCGTGCCGCCGCCGCCAGCGTAAATAGCCCGTTGCCCGACCGCTCGTCGGCGTAGGCATTTTTGTTGCCGTCCATCTGTTCGACATTGGCGACCGACAGCAGCACCGCCGGCGCGGCCAGCGCAAGCGCCAGAATCGCCGAGCGCTGCCGCACGGCCAGTGCATGCGGCGACGTGCGTCGCATCCATTGCATCAGCGCCCAGGTGACCAGTGCCGCCGTGAAAGCGATCACGGTCAGGATCGTTCCGACCGGATAGGACTCGCGGATATTGCCGATCACTTCGCTGGTGTAGATCAGGTAGTCGAGCGCGATGAAATTCAGCCGGGTCGAGAACTCCATCCAGAAGGTGAATTCCGACACGGCGCCGAACAACAGCAGACTGACCGACGCAAACAGCCAGCAGGCCCGCAGCCAGCGATGCAGAGCGGCAGCGCGCCAGCGATTCGGCAGCAATGCTTCATAGATGAGCACCGGCGCCAGCAGCACCGACGCGACGACCAGATCGAACCAGACGCCTTTGGCCAGCACCAGCGGCCAGCTGGCCAGCGGCACTTGCGCCACGCCGGTGTAGGCCAGCAGCGCCAGGCGCAAGCCGCCGTTCAGCACGAGCAGGAAGGCCAGCAGGGAGAAAGGCAGGGAGTGCAGCACGTGGAGGGGACGTGCGCGTTGCAGGAAACTCATCGGCTTGGCTGTCGCGTGGGGGAAATGCTGCGCATGATGCCATGGCTTGCTTGCAGAAAGCTGTCGAATTTATGACGATATTGATTGTGTAAGTTGAAACATTCCCCGTTCAGCGCAGGCTTCCAAAGCGCCCATGTGCATGCATTGACTGGCGGTGCCCGGCCTGTCCGGTAGCAATACAACCTATTTGAGGGCGGTGTTGTGCTCAGTTACCGGATTTCAGCAAATTGGCCGCCTGAGAAACCGCAGGCGCTTTGGCGCCCCGTTGATTGACGCAACGACGCACTCAGTCGATAAATTTCAGCGATCGGCTTGCGCTTGCGCGAATCCCGCGAAGGACAAAGCCACGTTTGGGGTGGCCTTGTCGGGACGCTGCTTCGCTGATCTGGTAGTGCGAAAGACCGATGGCCAGATCAGACGTTGAACAGGAAGTTCAGCACGTCACCATCCTTGACGATGTATTCCTTGCCTTCTGCGCGCATCTTGCCGGCCTCTTTCGCGCCATGTTCGCCCTTGTGCGCAATGTAGTCGTCGAAAGCGATCGTCTGCGCGCGAATGAAGCCGCGCTCGAAGTCGGTGTGGATCACGCCGGCGGCCTGCGGCGCGGTGTCGCCCTGGTGAATCGTCCAGGCACGGACTTCTTTCACGCCCGCAGTGAAATACGTCTGCAGGCCGAGCAGGCTGAAGGCAGCGCGGATCAATCGGTTCAGGCCAGGCTCGTCCATGCCCATGTCGGCGAGGAATGCGCCCTTGTCTTCTTCGTCAAGGTCGGCAATCTCGGCTTCGATCGCCGCGCAGATCGCAACGATTGGCGCATTCTGCGACTTCGCGTACTCCGTCAGCTGGTCCAGCAGCGGGTTGTTCGTAAAGCCGTTGTCCGACACGTTGGCTACATACATCGCCGGCTTTGCGGTAATCAGGCACAACGGCTTCAGCATCGCCATCTGGTCCTTGTCCAATCCCATTGCGCGCACCGGCTTCGCGTCGTTCAGCTGTACCTGCACCTTCTCCAGCAATGCGACCAGCGCTGCCGCCTCCTTGTCGCCGGCGCGGGCCTTCTTGGTCTCGCGCTGCATCGTCTTCTCGACCGTCGTCAGGTCAGCCAGTGCCAGTTCCGTCTGGATCACCGCAATGTCATCCAGCGGACTGACCTTGCCGGCCACGTGCACGACGTTGGGATCTTCGAAGCAGCGCACGACGTTGACGATTGCATCGGTCTCGCGGATGTGCGCAAGGAACTGGTTGCCGAGGCCCTCGCCCTTCGACGCGCCGGCCACCAGTCCGGCGATGTCAACGAATTCGACCGTGGCCGGCAGGATGCGCTCGGGCTTCACGATGTCGGCCAGTTGCTGCAGCCGCAGGTCCGGCACTTCGACGATGCCCACGTTGGGTTCGATTGTGCAGAACGGATAGTTCTCCGCCGGAATGCCGGCCTTGGTCAGTGCATTGAAGAGGGTCGACTTGCCGACGTTGGGCAGGCCGACAATTCCGCATTTCAAACTCATGGAAGTCCTTGATTTATAAGGCACATCGAACCCAACGTGGGCATCGTCGAAGTGCCGGACCCGCGGCTTGGTGTCGCGGGGTGGTGAGATCGCTAACGAGAGTCGGCAGCGCGAAAACGCAAGCCTTTGTCCTCGTTTGGTCCTGAAAACCCGTGATTATAACGCTCACCGAATCCCTGCTTGAACGACTCACCGCCGCCGACGGGCGCATCTTTCGGGACCGACTTCTGTGCGGTTTTGCGGTGCGCGCCAACAAGCGGCATCGCACGTTCCTGATTGCGACCAGCGTCAAGGGGCGGCAGGTCCGCCTCCTCTCTTCATGCTGCATGACCTGCGCAAACTGGTGGCAACCGTCGGTCAGCCAATTGGGGTGAGCGATGCGGTGATGCGTCGGATCCTGAGCCATCCCGCGCCGAAGACCGATGTGCTGCATCGGTATTACGTAGCGCTGGGTGTGGCGCACGTGGCTGAGTCGCTGGAACTGATTCAAGCAACGCTGCGAAGTGACCGGCACTAAGCAATAAAAAACCCGCTACAAGAGCGGGTCATTCAGTCACACTCAGAACCCATGCTATCTGCATGGTGTCCCTCACGCTTCCCACAACCTTGGCTATCTGCCAAGTGGCATGGTTCGCGCTGCTAGCCGCACGGCGACCGTGCGATGCTCAATTCTTAGATTGCCTGAACGGCAGTCGCTTTTTCGCCTTTGGGGCCGTTGCCCTTGACGAAGCTCACGCGCTGGTTCTCGGCAAGGCTCTTGAAGCCATTGCTCACGATGTCTTGAAAGTGAACGAACAGGTCAGCGCCGCCTGCGTCAGGCGTGATGAAGCCGAAGCCCTTGGAGTCGTTGAACCATTTGACGGTACCGGTTTGGTTGCTCATAGCATTTTTCCTTAGTTGTAGAAGGATGTTGGATGGCGACGCATGACGAAGTCGAGCGTTTGCCGCAAGCACATCAGACAAGGAAAAACGGGGGAGTCAGACGGGAATCGCTCCGGAGCGGAGCCAAACAGGAAAGAGACCTACGGTGATCAACTTGATGAAGTGCAGGCGGACAGTACACCACTTTTCCCGAATCGCCTAATCCTTTCTTCAGAGCGGGGTTGGCGTCCGCAAACTGCCGTTCGTCGGGTATCAGTACATGGGAAGGGCATACGGCCGAAAGCCGATGTGCTGTATCGGCATTACATAGCGCTGTGGAGCCGATATCGCGAGCGAGCTGCATGCGCTGCAGCTTGAGATTGCTAAGTGTCTGTTTGAAAATTCGGTCTTTGTTTGGTCGGCAATGTCCAACGGTGATTTCGACCGGAGGGCATCATGTGGAACGAGCCAACGCGTGCCCGTCAGGCGGCGCGCAGTGTGCCCCGCAAGCGTTACCCGAGCGACTTGACGGATGCGGAGCGGGAATTCATCGCACCACGCTTGCCCAAGCCCGCCCTGCGCGGACGCCATCGCGTCACCGATCTGCGCGCAGTACTCAACGCCATTCGCTATCTGGTGCGGTCGGGCCGCGAATGACGGATGCTGCCCATCCACTTTCCGCCTTGGCAGACGGTCTATTGGTGGTTCCGTCGACTGGTGCGCAGCTTCCTGTTCCAGGTCATTCATGATGTGGCGCTGATGCTCGATCAACAGGCGCAAGGGCGTGAAGATCAACCGACGGCCGCCGTGATCGACAGCCAGACCGTTAAAGCGCCTGGCGCGGCGCGGCGATCGTGCGCCAGCGCACGTCGCCGTCAGATCATCGCGCCGTTAATGGAAATGACCTGGCCGGAAATGTAGGTAGCTTGGTCTGAGGCGAGGAACGCCACCAGATCGGCGACCTCTTCGGCTCGACCGGCGCGCTGCATGGGCACGATCCGCTTGATGGCCTCTGCATCAAACGCGCCTTCGATCATGTCCGTGGCAATGATGCCGGGTGCCACCACGTTGACGGTCACCCCGCGGCTGGCCAGCTCGAGCGCGAGGGACTTGCTGGCTGCATGCAGTGCCCCCTTGGCCGCCGAGTAATTGACCTGCCCCCGGTTGCCTGCAATCGCCGCAGCTGAGGAAATGTTGACGATCCGCCCCCACCGGGTGCGCATCATCGGCATGGTCAGTGGCTGCGTGACATTGAAAAATCCGTTCAGGGAGACAGCCAAGACGCTATCCCACTGCTCGCCGGTCATGCCAGGAAAAACGACGTCGTCGTGAATGCCGGCATTGTTCACCAGCACCTGCACTGGTCCGTCTTCGAGCACACGGTCAAGCGCCCGTGCCGTCGCCTCGCGATCGGTCACGTCGAATGTCACGGCGGCCGCGCTGCCGCCAGCGGCCACAATACTGTCGACGACTTGCTGTGCTTTGGACTGATGACGATTCGCGTGCACCAGCACATGCAATCCGTCTGCTGCCAGCCGGGTGCAAATGGCGGCGCCGATGCCGCCGCTGCCCCCCGTGACCAGCGCCTTTTTCATGAATGGCTCCCTGAGATTCCCGATATGTCGATCACCACGGATGCGCGGCCTTGCAGCACGCAATGCTCCCGGTGGATCACTTCAAAACTGTAAAGAATGAGTTTGTCGTCCCCTGACAGGCGCTGTGCCCGCACCTGAAGGGGCTCGGGCAAGTCATCCAGCCTCACCACATTGGCGCGCATGCCTCTCACACTGCCCAGATAGCCGGGCTGGGGGGCGCCGGTCGAGCCTGCCGAGCCGGCCAGCAAGGCGCCGTGCACGGCCATGGCTTGCGCTGCATATTCAATGCCGGCTGCGATCCCGAGACGCCCATGGGAACGCAAGGGATTGCTGATGTCCGTATGGCTGGTTGCAACACAGCGAATGACATGCTCATCCCAATACTGCACCTGATCCAACAGGCACATGTTGCCCTGGTGCGGAATGCGGGCCGCGATCGATTCACGGTTCAGCATGGCAGAACATCGATTCGCAACTGCATGGGCGGCAGGTAATCAAGGCAAACTGTGCGCGCCTGACGCTGCGCCAGCAGTTGCAGCAGCGGCAGGCTGCGCAATGCCGGTATGTGCTGTCGCAGGAACTCAAGGCCTGAGTCCGCCATGGAGGTGGCTGACTCCGAGCCGAATGAAATTCTCAATGCTGCCAGTGAATGTTCGCTACGTTCAGCTCGCAGCACCATGGCCACACCGGCTGCATCAGGGGTGTCGCGCTTGGCGTGCAGCGGTTCGGGATATTCACTGTCGTAGGCAATCAGCAATACCGGTTCGCCATCGTACTGTGCCTGTGCTGCGGCATCCAGCAAGCCAGCCCCGAAGCTGGCGTCGTACGCGCACAGTACCTGGCACGGCGCCATGGAACGGGTGGCAATTCCCCAGTAGCCAGCTGCTGCGTTATGCACTGAATTGTGAAAGCGAGTCGGAGAGATCTGCCGATCGTCAGTAGCCAGCTGTTCACAGAGTGCGTGGCAATTGTGGCCGTCCGCACCCGACGCAGCAAAGACGGTAGTGAGCGTTGCGGTATCGCATTGTGCATGTGCCGCGGCATCGATGCCCAATGCCAATGCCAGTTTGACGACGCGGCTGGCACGACGGCGCTCTGCGGCCGGCAGTAACTGAGGCACGGGCAACACGCTGGGCGCGGCCGCCAATGCGTGCTCGCCGCACAAAACAGCGCTGGCAGTTGGCCAATCAGGCAAGCCGGGGGCGATGACACCCACGCCGTCGACCCAAACGTGCAGCGTCGTTTGTGACATCGCGGTGTTCATGCGCTGGCTCCGAAGATCAGGCTGCAGTTGCTGCCGCCAAAGCCAAACGAATTGCTCAGGGCGTAGCGTACGGGCGCAACGCGTGGCGCCATCTGGTAATTGACAGTGATGCCGGGATCGATGACCTGCGTCCCCGGACTGCCCGGCAACTGGCTTTCACTGATCGCCAGTGCGCAAATCACTGCTTCGACAGCACCGGCGGCACCTAGTGAATGACCGGTTGCGCCCTTCGTGGAATTACACGGGACCTGATCCCCGAACACGGCAGCCATCGCTTTGCCTTCTGCGGCATCGTTGGCCGGCGTGGAAGTGCCATGCAAATTGACGTAGTCAATCTCATGCGCCTGCAAACGGGCAGACCTTAATGCCGCTTCCATCGCGCGCTGCGCGCCCAGTCCTTCGGGGTGGGGGGCTGACATGTGATACGCATCGCTGGATTCGCCTGCGCCGCGCAGATACACCCCATCCGGCGGATTTTCTGTCGGCCGTTCCAGTAGCGCGAACGCGGCGGCCTCACTGATCGAAATGCCGTCGCGATGCGCGTCATAAGGGCGACATGGTTGTGCCGAAGTCAATTGCAACGAGGCGAAGCCGTACAGGGTGGTAAGGCACAGTGTATCCACGCCTCCCACGATCGCTGCATCGATTGTGCCGAGTGCAAGTTGCCGCGCTGCGGCCGCGAACACCTTGGCGCTCGACGAACATGCGGTGGAAATCGTCATGGATACTCCCGCGATGCCAAAATAGGCACGGGTGAACTCCACCAGCGAAAACGAATTGTGCGTAGTCCGATAGTTGAAATCGTCAGGTAACGCCCCCGTCACTGCATTGCGACGCCGGTACGCAAGTTCGGTCTGCAAAATCCCTGCAGTGCTGGTGCCCAGAAACACGCCTACCCGATGCGAGCCGTAGCGCGCGACCGCTTCACGTATCCGGTCCGCGAAACCATCGGTCTCCAGGCCCATCATCGTCAGGCGATTGTTGCGGCAGTCATAGGCTCGCAATGCCGCCGGCAGGGCTTGTTCGTCAACGCCTGCCACTTCACCGACCCAGGTATTGATCCGGACGGTTTCGAACGCACAAGGCGCCAACCCGGTGCGCCCGGTTTTCATCGCGGTACGCAAGGGCTCCAGGCCACGGCCAAGGCAAGTGGTAGCGGTATAGGCAGAAAGCAGCAGCGGCATCACGATAATGGCAATAAGAGTACAGAATCTAGACAGGTACGCGGCACACCTGCATGGTGTTGGCAAACGGTTTTCCGCCGCTCATCAGATGGGGTTCTACCTCAAATCCCAAACTCTGTAAAAGAGTCACCCATTCTCCCAATGGCCGGCAATGCCGGCGTGACAAGCGGTGGCCGCGCAGGAAGCTCGCCACGCGGTCGGCCACATGGCAGGAGCGACAGGGAAAACCGGCTTCCCTGCCCGCATTCCGGATCGAGATGGCGCTCCCTGTGCCGGAAACAGACTGCGCTGCCGAACGGTTCGGAACGGATTCGGCGACCGCTTGTCCCGGGCGTAGCAGCAAGCAAATCGGGCGGACTGCCTGCACGACTGGCTGGCCACGTCGATCAGTGCTTTTGGAAATGCATTCGTCATTCGATGCAAGATTCGGCCAGTGTCACCGGCGTGAGATGGTGCTGCGCGCAAGTGCGCAACAGCCGTGGCAACACCTCGAGGATGACTGCTTGCCCGGCTGCCGTTCGCGCTGCGTTACCGTCATGGATCAGCAGTACATCGCCTGCGGCCAGTCGATGGCTCAGGCGTTGCAGCACGATGTCAGCGCGGGATTGTCGGGTATCGAATCCGCGCCGTGTCCAGGCGGCCAGGTGCAGGTCGAACTGTGCCAGTACAGGCTCGAGAAACGGATTGCGCAAGCCGGCGGTGGCGCGAAAGAAGTGCGGAGCCTGGCCGGTGATGTCGCTCAGGATCGCTTGTGCTGTCGCGATGTCGGTCTTCATGCGTGCAGGACCAAACAAGGAAAACGCGTTGGAGTGCGAATGTCCGTGATTTTCCACGCGGTGGCCGCGGTTCACGATGTCACGGCATACAGTCGGATGCTGCCGGGCGCGCCGTCCGGTACAGAAGAACGTCGCTTTGGCATTCGTACTGTCGAGCAAGTCCAATACTTTGGGGGTGACCTCCGGATCCGGTCCGTCGTCAATCGTCAGGGCGATCTGGCCGGCCGCCGCCGCGGCGGCCGGCAAACGGGTGAGCGTCGGACCCAGCCAGCCACATCTGGGAAGCAAGCCGGCGACGGTTAGCACGGCATGGTTGACCACCAGCCCGCCCACCGCCCATGGCCAGCAGGCGGGATAGGCCAGCGAACCGACCAGCGCAGCGCCATGCGCGGCCACGGTGGCCTGCAGCAGAGGCGAGGGAGTCCAGGCTCTTGGCATCGGTCAGTCCTTGCGCAAGCCGCCGTGGAGGAACCTTGTCCACAGAGCGCGCCAGGCATCCCAGTCATGGCCGCCCGGCACTTGTGCCGTTTCAGCGCCGTGCAGGCACCGGGCGACGCGCTGTATTCCGGACGCAAAGCGGTCTTGCTCTCCATGCCCGATGAAAACGGGCAGTTCCGGGATGGTCGTGTTGAGCCAATGCCAGATGCGAAACTCCGGATCCTCAAGCTGCGCGGCGGTGGGCCTCCAGGCGTCGAGGCCGCCGGCATTGTCGATCGCATTCAGCGTCAGCCGGCTTCCCGGATAGGGCGCGAGCAAGCACAGGCCATCGACCCTGCCCAGCCGGCTTGCCATGTACGCAAGCGACAACAAGCCGCCCATGGAAATGCCGCCGAGCCATACGGCTTGATAACGTTCGCGAGCCGGAGACAGCACGTCCGTTTCAAGGGACCGGAGCGCGGATTCGTCGAAGACACCTTGCTGGCGCAGGCTCAGCGGGATCACCGTCAGTGCGGGACGGTGCTCGCGTGCCAGCGTCAGCAAGCCTTCCTGCACCATGTGCTCAGCTGTCATCTGTGCCCCGGGAAGCATGAACAGCACTTGCCCGGAACCTTGCGTGGCCGGCGCCTCGTTCATGAACGCACCGGCGGTGACGTCCGGTAGATAAAGGCGGCCGACAGGAACAGCGCCAAACATGCGCCGGGACCGACGGTCACGCCAATGGCGTGCAACACGGGCACGGACGACAAGGCCAGCGTTCCGAAGCCCACCACGGTGGTGAGGCAGGCGACGGCCATGGACATGAGGGTATCGAGTTCCAGCGCCTCGCCGGTCGCGACCCGGTCAAACACCAGGCTATAGTTCGAGCCCACCGCAAAAATCAGCAGCACGCCCACCAGGTGCAGCAGGTTCAGGGCTTCACCGGCGGCGTGCAACCCCGCCAGGACGATCAGCACGGTCAATGCCAGCGGCAACAAGACTCGACACAGCCGCTGCCATGAGCGCAAGGAGGCTGCGAGCAGGCACACGATGGCCAGCAGGCCCGCAAGCGACAGCAGGAGCGCTTCATCCAGATAGCCGCCGTAAAGGCGATCAAATTCGCCCTTCATGTCGATCATCAATGCGGTGCTGCCTTCGAGTGCCTTTGTCACCTGTTGAACAGGCACTTCCCCGTCGGCGTTGGGACGCAGCGGCAGCAATACCGTCCAGCTGTGCACCCCGGGCATCAGCAAGGAATCCACCAGCAAGGCGAGGCCCGTGCCGTCCAGCGACGCGCGCGTCACCAAGGGGCTTGTGCGGGCGACGCCTGCTTCCGCAACAAAATTCTGCAGGACCGTGGCGGGAAGCGGTGAATCCACCAGTGCCAGCTTCAGGCGCCGGGTCAATTCATCTGCGGCCGGCAGGCTGCCCTGCCGATGCGCTTGCGATTGCGCACTTGGCAGGAAACGGGCCGGGCTGTCGTAGCCGCCGATCGCGCCTTCCGCCACCAATGCATCCAGTCTGGCGCCGACTTGTTCGGCGATCCGGAGCGCATGCTCCTGGTCCCTGGCCGTGACAACCACCATATAGCGCGCATCGGGCGCGGCCAGATCCGCGCGCAGCCGAGTGTCGAGCTTGACCTCCGCTTCGCTGGCGGTTGAAAGAACGGACAAATTACTGCTCCATAATTCATCACGTTGCGCGATCAGGTAGGTCGCTGCCGCCAACGCGATGCCAGCCCACAGCCAGCGCCACCGGGGCATGCGCGCGAAACCGTCGTTCAGCATGTGAGCAATGCGCCCGTGATCCGGCACATGGATGCGCGATCCGGCCAGGCCCGGCAGGACAAAGCGCGTGACCAATGCGGCAGCCAACACGCCTGACAATGAGTACAGGCCCAGTTGCGCCAGGCCGGGGAAGCCGGAAAACATCAGCGTCCCGAAACCGACGACGGTCGTGAACACGCCCAGTCGTATGGTCGGCCAGCATTCCTTTTTCCATTGGTGCAGCCCCACTTTGCTGGACTGCACGAAATAATAGATGGCGTAATCGACTGCCTCACCGATCAACGCGGAGCCAAATCCCATGGTGATCCCAAATACTGCGCCATGGACCAGGCTGACCGATACCACTCCCGCCAGCGCCGCACTCAACACCGGTAGCATGCCCAGCGCCAGTAGTCGCAGGGAGCGATAGATCCAGAGCAGGATGGCCATGCTGGCCAGGGAGCTGATGAGCGCCAGCCTGGAGACCTCTTCCTTGATCGTTGCGCGCGCACGGACCGCAAACAGGCCGGGACCGGATAATTCAAGAGACAGTCCCGCCAATCCCGGTTGACGGACGACATCGGCAAACGTTTGTCGTACCAGGCCAATGGCCTGCTCCTGGCCGTCGGTATCGGAACCGAGGGCTTTCATCTGAACCAGCAGCATGGCGCGCTCGCCATCGCGAGAGGCCCACACCCCTTGCGCCGTGTTCGGCTGCGTTCCCGGATTCAAGCCCTGCAGCAGCTCCAGAAACTCCCCGGTCGGGTCGCGGGTGAGGTAAGGCTTGAACAGCATGCCCAACGGAGACGACAGCGTATCAATCGTATTGGCGACTCCTGTGCGCAAGCCGTCTTCCGTAAATCGATCCGGCGTCACCGACGGGCTCAACAGGTAGCGGTGCCTGAACAGGAAGTCTTTTTCCGCATCCAGGCTGGCGCTGGCGCCGTTTTGCGCCGACAAAAATTCGTCGCGCCCGGCCAGGCGCTCGCGCAGTGCCTGCGATGCCTGCGCGCGCTGCCTGGCATCGCCGCCTCCGATGGACAGCATCAGCAGGCGCGAGACCGCGCCCTCCTTCATTTGTCCGATCAGCACCTTTTGTTCTGCGCTCGGCTGGGAGGGCAGGAAAAACGACATGTCCGCCACGAACCGGCTGTTCAACGCGATCAGGCCGCCGGCCAGCATCGCCAGCAGCCACAGAATGAAATTCCGCCAGGCCATGGTCATGGGGCATCCATCGGCTCGATCAGCAATTCAGAGCGGTCACCATCGGCGAGCAGGTAGTCGATGGTGCGCACCTGGTTGCCACTGCCGCTGACGGTGATCCGCTGCAGCAAAGCCACGATCGCCGGCTCAGTCGGGGTCAGCGTCAGCACCCAATGCTGTACTTGTCCTTTGAGTTGCAGTGCGTAATGGCGCTCCAGTGACTGGCGGTTGCCCGACAGGGTGCTGCGCACGCTGTCGACGAACGCCAGCGCTTCAGGGCGGCTGGCGAGGTTGATAGTGAACTTGCGACGATCGCGCTCCAGAATCAGTCGGTCTTTGTCCAGCACCATGGTTTCCCGCTTCGGCGACAGGGTGACCTTTTCAAGGCGGTCTGGCGGGCTGTAGGTCATTTCACCTGACGCGACTACGGGCTTGTCCAGCACGGCGATGTAGCGCTTTTCGATGAATTTGGCGCGCCCGCCTTTATGCTGGGCCAGCTCAGCCATCAATTGGTCAATGTCAAAGGTTGCGTGTGCAGCACTTGCGACGACAAGCAAGGCCAAGCCTAGGAGTCCGCGTACGTTCATGGGTGGTACCAGAAATCAAAAAAATTGAACCAGTTATAGGGAGCATGCCGACAATGCTGGTCGAGCAGGCCGGCATAGCTGCGCACCGCTGTCTGAATTGCCGCATCGCGTTCGCCGCGCGTCGTAGCGGAAAAATCGACCAATGGCACAAAGTGCAGACAATAACGGTTGCCTCCTTCGTACAGGCCGGCCATGAAAAAAACCGGCCGCCGCAACATGGCCGCCATGCGCCAGGGCCCCAGCGGGAAGCGGGCCGGTTGTCCCAGCAGGGGCAAATCCATCGTGGCATCGTCCGCGAGTGTCCGATCGGCCAGCATGCCAACCAGATAACCGGCTTCCAGCTTCTCGCGCACCTCCAGCATGGACTCGATGCGGCCGAGGGAAATGATGTCTTGCGCTGCCTTCGGATTAATCGCCTCGAGCGTGGCGTTTATCTTTCTGGCGTTCAGTTCGTACATCATCATCGCCACGCGCAGGCCGGCCAGCTCACGCCCCATCGCGCGAAGCACCTCGAAGCTGCCCAGGTGGGCGCCGACAAGAAGTGCACCCTGGCCGTCCGACATTGCTTGCAGCAATGCATCCGTCCCGCGGACTTCGATGTTGAACAGATCAAACTGATCGTTGAGCAAATAGATCCGGTCATGGATGGTGCTGGCGAAGCTGAACACATGTCGGTACAACTCCGTCCAGCGAGCGGGGCGACCGAGGGCGCGCGTCAGGTATGCGCGGCTGGAAGCCCTGGCGCGAGGTGCGAACAGGCAGAAATAAAGTGCGATGCCGTGCAGCACAACGCGCCCTGCGCGCCGGCCGAAGGTGAGCGAAATCAGGACCATCAATTTCAGGACGGCCACGTTGCTGCGCTCGCGACGGCGCAGCCAATCCGGACGGGCAGACGCGCGGTTCATGTGGCCAGAGCCGTCAGCGTGCCGGAGGCCACATCCACGCCTGTAGCCGTGGCGACACGAAATGCCAGGCCGCCACGCGTCGCCGGCTGCACGCTGAAATGCAGCACGTCACCGGGCCCGACTGTGCTCAGGAATTTCGCCTGTCCTAACTCCCAGCCCTCTGCGATGTACGGCACAGCCTGCTGCGCCAATTGAAACACCTGGTCCAGCAAGACGACACCGGGCAAGATGGGCTGGCCGGGAAAATGTCCTTCGAAGGCGGGATGCTCGCAGGGCACGGTCCAGACGAATTCAAGCGCGTCCATTCGTCACCCGTTGAAGGTACAAAGCGTGTAATGCGCTACGCGGCAATTTGCCGGTGCTGTTGCGGGGCAGTGCGTCGACCCAAATGAGCGGACGAGCCAAAAATACCGGATCGATACGCTGTCGCATTGCATGCAGCAACTGCTTTCTGTCCAGGGTCGGCGCCACAACGAACGCCGCCAGTCGGGTGACGCCGCGACCCGCTGCATCATCCGGCACGAAATAGGCGCCATCTTCGACGCCGTCGATACTGGTCAGTTGATGGTTCAGATACGAGAGCGACGTACGCTTTCCCGCGATGTTGATTGAATCAGCCAGCCGCCCATGCAGCAGAAACTGGCCCGAAGGCAGCAGTTCGATGGCGTCCGCCAGCGGCACGCGGCCGGCCACATGGCCGTTCAATGCGTAAGTGGCATCATCTTCCTGCTCCATCGCGACCCCGGGCAGCAACTGCCAGGCGTCACCATCGGTCGTGCGGCGGCTGGCCAGCGCGGACGATTCGGTGGAACCGTAAATTTCCTGTACGAGCGTTTGGGTTCGCTCTTCTACTTGTCGTGCCAGCTCCCGGCTTAACGGAGCCGTCGCGGACAGCACCTTGTCGAGGGGCGGGAGTTCAAGGCCTGACGCCATCATCGTCGACAGATGAAACGGCGTGGTGACCAGCATGCGCGGGCGTGGCACGGCCTGCAGTGACTGCACCACGTCCTGAGGGTACAACGGCTTGCCTGCCCAGAAGGTACAGCCCCCGTGCAGCGCCAGCAGGAAGGTGGATTCGAACCCGTAGCTGTGCTGAGCCGGAACCGTTCCCACGATCGCATAGGAGCGATTGTTCAGTTCAAGGCCACGGGCTTCGGCCTGACCATTCTGGACCAGCTTGCCCCAGGTTTTTCCGTGCGCCTGTGGCAGACCCGTGGAGCCCGAGGTAAATAAAATCGCCGCTACATGGTCGGCTTCAATGGTCGGCACCGTTACGCCGTCTTCTTGCCCGCTGAGTTCCGGGCAGCCAAATGCCGGCAACCCGCCGACGTCGGCGGCGCTGTCGACGAGGCACCATGCACCGGGATAGTCCATCGCAAGTTGCCTCAAGGTTGCGGCTGAGTGCGAGGATGGCTGCAAACTGGTCTTGCCACACAGCTGGCAGGCAGCAAACGATACTGCAAAGTTGTAACGATCTTCACACAGGTTGATGGCCCATGGCCCGGCCGGCAGCCGTTCCGACAAAGCCAGCGCCTGTGCGACAAATGCGCGCACTGACACGGCGCCGCTTGGTCGCCACGCCAGGATCTCATCCAGCGCGCGACCACTGACCAATGGCAAACGTTTCATGACCGGGGCGCCGTTTTGCCGAGACCGAGGTGCCGTCGCTGTTGGTAGGCCAGCACAATCGCTTTGAAGGAGGGGCGCTCGTGCGGCGGCAACAAACGCCGGCGGACCAGGTGCTCGATCAGGAATATCGATCCGATCAATGGACCCGTCAGCAGGTTGGCGTATACAGACCACCATTGCACCGGCGCCCACGCGAACAGCACGGTCGATGCCAACGCGTTTACAAGGAAAAACAGCGTCCACACACCAGTCAGTTTTCGCGTATAGCGAATATTGCGTTCAGAAAGATGCTCACCCAGGATGAAGCGGGACATGCGTGTAATCAGCGCATCGCCCGGTCCCATTAATGTGCGACCGAACATCACTGCAAGGGCCAGATGAGTGCCGAGATGCTGAAGGTAATACACCAGCGGCACATTGATGCGCAGCACCGGCCACAGCGTCCACAAGCCGCCCGCCAGCAGCACAGCGAGCGCCCACGCCCACCAGCGGCCCGCGTGGGTAACGAAAATCATTGCGCCCGCCACGATCAGCGGACTGACTGCCAAGGCCAGTCTGAGATTCGGATTGCCCAGGGTGTCGCTGCCCCAATGTGCGGCCACCATCCAGCAAAAAACAAGGCCGGCGACGGCTGCAGCACGCAAGGCGCCGGGCAAGGATAAATTCATTTTGTGCGGCAACGGACAATGTGTGCCGTCAAACCGCGCAGGGAGCCAAACACCTCGTCCTTGTTTTCAACGTCGGATTTCAATTCGAATCCGTATTGCTTGGAAATGACGAGGGAAATTTCAAGCATGTCGATCGAATCCAGGCCCAGGCCATCGCCATACAAAGGCGCGTCCGGTTCGACTTCCTGTGACGATATTTCAAGGTTCAGGGCTTCGATGATCAGGTTGGCCACTTCGGGCATCAACGCGTCAACAGAGGTGTTGGCAATTGCGTCAGGCATGGGATCAATGAAGGTTATTTGGGGCGCGGAACGCCAGTACGGCGTTGCTGCCCCCGAAGGCAAACGAATTTGAAAGGGCGGCCTGCATCTCAACGCCACGCAGGCCTTGCGTCACATGCTGTACGCCTTCGCAAAGCGGATCAATCCGGCCCGGTAAATGTGCCGTCGGCGGGATGCATTGTTCGCGCAGCGCAAGTACGGTGACCAGCGCTTCGATGGCACCTGCGGCACCCATCAGGTGTCCGTGCATGGACTTGGTGGCGCTGACCGGCAATCCGGGGGCGGCATCGCCAAACACGGTCTTCAGCGCATGCACTTCCACCGGGTCACCTTCATGCGTGGCGGTGCCATGTGCGTTTACATATCCGATGTGTTCGGCATTCAGGTTGGCGTCGGCAAGCGCGCTTCGCATGGCACGGACCTGACCTTGCGCGTCCGGTTTGACCAGATGGTTGCGGTCGCAGCTGGCGCCATACCCGACCACTTCGCCGTGGATGCGGGCGCCACGCCGCACGGCATGCTCCCAATCTTCCAGCACCAGCGCCGCACCGCCTTCGCCCAGCACGAATCCACGCCGATCCGACGAAAAAGGCCGGCAAGCAGCAAACGCTGTGGCTTCGTCGCCGGGCGCCAGCACCCGCATCGCTTCCCACGCGCGCATCACGCCATAGGCGAGTGGCAGGTCGGAACCGCCGGTGAGCACAACAGTACGTTCGCCCGAGCGGACCCGACGGAATGCCTCGCCGATTGCGATGGCCGACGACGCACAGGCCACGGTGTGGCTCATGCTGATGCCGCCCAAGCCCAGCTGAATGGAGATGTGCGCATTGCAGGCATTGTTCATTCCCAGAACGACGGACATCGGTGATACCCGGTCGCGGCCGTTCGCCCACAAATCCCTGGAGCCGCGTTCGAACGCCGATATGCCTCCCAGCGCGGTGCCCCAGATACATCCCCAGTCATTGCGCTCTTCGGCGTTGCCCGGCTTCCGGGGGAATCCTGCATCGGCCCAGGCCTGGAACGCCGCTGCCAGCCCTAGCTGGGAAAAGCGCTCCATCATTAATGCCAGCGGTTTGGTCAATGCCGCTTCGGCATCGAAACCCGCGCAACATACGGCGGGCGTGTTGACTGGCTTCGGGAAATCCTGGCCGGAAAACAGCCTGACTGCCGACTCGCCCGCGAGCATGCGTGCGAAAAAATCATCGACATCGCCTCCATAGGGGCTGACCACCCCTAACCCCGTGACGGCTACACGCCGCATCGTCATGCGGCAGGAGCCTTGGCAGCGATCACGCCGTCGATAATCTTCACAAGATCGGCGACAGTTTGCGGCATGGGTTCGCCAGGCTGCAGGTCAATGGAAACGTGGAAATGGTCTTCGGCTTCAAATATCAATTCAGCCAACATCAGGGAATCGATACCGAGGTCTGCCAGCAACGCGCTGTCGACCACCAGTTCAGGCTCCACACCTGCCCGAGCCTTCAAAAAATCGCTAATCAGCTGGATTGAGTTCATGTTCGTTGAAACGCCCAAACGGCCCGATTGAAGGCCTGGCCAAACGGAGAAACACCGCCTCTGCTCAGAGCTTTTCCGCAGGCGCGCAGCGTTTCACGAGTGCTCGCAACAGCGCAGATTCGAGTGTAAATATTATAAGTTGAATGGCACAATCGCTGCAAATGAATGAAATAACTACTCCCCGCTGGCGCGATCAATTTGTGCGCAGGTTATTTGTTTTATGGCCAGTCAAGGCCTTTGGAACTTCGGCTTTCATGACGCTGTTTTTCTGGGGCTATTTTTCGATACTGGACGCGAATGCGGGCACGGCTTATGAAATGCCCAAATTATGGCTGGATGACTGGATAGGATTTTCACCGATTGCGTTTCCGGTTTATGCATCGCTCTGGGTTTATGTTTCGCTCCCGCCGGCACTGATGCCGTCGTTTCGCAGGCTGGCCCTGTTTGGCGTCTGGGTGTCTGCCTTGTGCCTGTTTTGCCTCGGCATTTTCTGGCTGTGGCCTACCTGTACGCCGGTGGTTCACATCGACTGGAGCCAGCACCCCGGGCTGGCGATGATCAAGGGTATCGACGCAGGCGGCAATGCTTGTCCGTCCTTGCATGTGGGTTCTGCCGTTTTTTCCGCGATGTGGCTGCAGCGCCTGCTGTCGGAAATTAACGCTCCTCGCTGGATTCTTGTAGGCAACATATTTTTTTGTCTGGCGATTGCCTGGTCCACGATTGCAACGTTGCAGCATGTGACTCTCGACGTTGTGGCAGGAGCCGCCATTGGCGCTGCATTCGGTTATTTGTCGCTATGGCATATGTGCGGGAAGCGCTGATCTGGCCGGCATCAGCGCCGTGGTGTTCAACACCGAATTCTCCGATTGCATTGCAGCGCTCACGTTGGCGACGCCCTGTCGCGACGGGCACTAATTGCTCACAACGGTTTGGGAAAGTTGGCCGGCGTCGCGAGCGGACCTTCGCAATCGCGGCGCCACCATGGGTATGGTCAGCATGGTGCTGGCTACCGCCATCAGCAGCAGGGCAGTAAAGGTTTCGCTGGAAATTACATGTTTGTCGAGCAGAATATTTGCAAAAATAATCATGATCAGCGCCTTGGTCTGCAGCAGCCAGCCGATGATGCCGGTTTCAGCGCGCGGCCATCCCAGCAAGCGTCCCGCCAGGCGCACACCAAGTAGTTTTCCCGTCACCGACGCGAGCAACAGCAAACCGGCTGTAAAAAATACTGCGCTCCCGCCAATGGCCCAATTGGTGCGCAAGCCGGTGGACAGGAAAAATACCGGCATCAGTACCAGCAGCACATGGTGGCGTAACTGGTCGAGCTTCTCTTGATTAAACCAGTGGGCATCCATGACGGCGCCCGCCAGGAAGGCGCCGACCATGTAGTGCAGCCCGGCCCAATCGGCGCCGAAGCCGCATATCGCCAGCCAGATCAGCGACACATGCCAGCGATCGCGTTCGGGCAGCCAGGCCATCAGGCGACGGAAGAGAAATCCCAGGAAAGCAAATATGGCGAGAAAAACGGCTTGTTTGCCGACGCGACTCCAGTCCATCATGATTAATGCCAGCACACCCCAGATCGCAATATCGTCCAGACTCGCGTAGCGCAAGATGCGTTGCCCCAGCGGCTGGCGTAGGATCTCCAGTTTCTCCATCATCAGGATTAAAATCGGCAGCGCTGTGACCGCGCAGGCCATTCCTACGCCGAGTACAAATTGCCAGGGGTGGGCTTGCGGGCCGCTCCAGCCACTGAATTCCAGCAGGAGTCCGGCCGCCGCGCAGCCGAAGACCAATGGAACCCCCAAAGCCAAGCCGGCCGTGATCACGCTTTCGCGTCGGTGTAGCCATGCGTTGCGTAAATCCAATTCCACGCCGGCGATCATCACGAACAGCATGACAGCCCACCAGGCGATGCCATTCAGCGTCTGCACCACGGTAGGGGTAAATACGAACTGGTAATAGTCGGGAAATATTTTTCCGAGTACGCCAGGCCCCAGCAGGATTCCCGTGAGGATTTGCACGACCACCAGCGGGGCGTAATAGTCGGTACGGCCAAGGCGCCAGAGTAACCAGGGGATGGTGAAAATGATCGCCATGGCGATCAGATAAACCTCGGTGGTGTTCATGCCTTGCGCGCGGTGTATTCGCGGAATACACCAAGAGTGAGCGAGCATTGAACGTCGGTGAAGCCGGCGCACCGGAGGGTCGCGATAATGTGTTCCGGCTCGAGCGCCGCTTCAATGGTGTCGCCATAGTAAGCCCACAGTTTTTTCATGTCGGCATGGCGTCCCATGATGCGCGCGAGAAAGGGCACCATCACGCCCAGATGGAAACGGAGCAGAAAGCGGCTCAGGCGACCGGCGGGTCGGCTGATCTCCATCAGGCAGACTCGCCCGCCGGGGCGAAGCACCCGAAGATATTCGGCAAAAGCCTTGTCGAGATCGCCTACGTGGCGCAGCGCATAGCCCATGGAAATGAAATCCGCCGTGTCATCGGGCAAAGGTATCGCTTCCGCATACGCTTCAATGGTATCGACTGCGATCTTCTTTTTTAACTCGGCGAGCATGCCGGGGGACGGATCAAGCGCGATTACACGGCCGGACTCACCAACAATTTCGCGACCGGCGACTGTTACCAGACCGGTACCCGCAGCGCCATCCAGCAGAGTCATGCCTTGCATCAGACCGGTACGGCGCAGCACTTCGCGGCGGTACCACGCGCCAGTACCCAGCGCCGTCAGGGATTCCGCATTGTCGTAGCCGCTGGCGGCTTCGTCGAACATTGCTCTGGTCACTTGGCGGCGCCCGTCTTCATTGTCGAAATAATGTCGCAGGCGCGGATCGGCCTTGAGTGCAGCGGTGCGTCCGGTACGGGGCGGTTTGTTCATCAGAGGCGATGGGCTGTGGAGGTAAGGCGGCACCAGATCAGATAAGGCAGCCGCAACAGGAAACCTGTAAACAAACGCGCATGCATCCAGGTCAGCAGCACGTTGTCACGCAGATAGCGGAAATGTGACACGCCGCCCTCTTCTGCCGAGAGGTAGCGCACCGGCGCATCGATATTGATCGGCATGACCCCGGCCCAGCACAGGCGCACGACAGCCTCTGGGTCAAAATCAAACCGGCGCATGAAACCTTGTTTCTGCATGATGCGCGTCAGCGGTGCAATCGGGTACACGCGGAAGCCATACAGCGAGTCGCCAACGCCCATCCACAGTGTTTCGAGATTGGCCCAGCCATTGGATACCTTGCGTCCGTTGACCCGCAGCGCGGGTGCGTCAGGTCCAAACACCGGTTTGCCCAGCACCATGCAGCCGGGCTGCTTCAGCGACGCGTTCATAAATGCGGGAATCAAATCGGCCGGATGCTGACCATCCGAGTCCATCGTCAGCGCGTGAGTGAAGCCTGCCGCGGCAGCTTGACGGACGCCCTCCAGCACCGCCGAACCTTTTCCCTGATTTTTCGGCAGCATGATGACGTGAAGCCCCGGATCTTGATCAGCCATTGCCTGCAACGCCAGTCCGGTGCCATCGGTGCTGCCATCCACCACGACCCAGACGGGTGACCACCGGGCGCGGGCAGCACGTACGGTTTCGTAAACCGCTGCGCCGGGGTTGTAGCTGGGGATCAGCACTAAATGGGTGGTTGATGCATTCAGCATGTGAGAGTCAGGCGGCGGTCGATGAATAAACGGTTGGGCAAGGCGCCAGTTTCTGACGCAGTTCGCGTTCCATGGTGTTTGTGAATGTGTGGATGTCGGGCTGGGCCGACAAGCGTCCACCGAGCCTTACACGGCAATGCAGCGGCAACAGCGGCGCGCGGAACAGCGGCCACTGCTTGCCCAGGTAGGGCGTGGAAAATTCGATCAATACCGTCTGGACGGGCACGGCCGTGCGTTTGGCCAGCAAGCCGGCAGTCACCGTGCAGGGATTCAGCGGGAAATCTTTTGTTCGCGTCCCTTCAGGGAAAAGCAAGACCTGCCCGCCTTGCTGCAACGCGTTACGGCTTTGCATCACGATCTGCACCAGTCCGTCATTGCGAATGTAGCGCGCCAGACGGGCTGCCGCGCCGAACAGCGGGTTGTTCATCAGGCTGGCTTTCATCACGCATACCGCATTGGGCAATCGCGAGAGAATGACGATTGCGTCGAGCAGTGACGGATGGTTGGCCACCACGATCAGCGGGCCGGCATCCTTCAGCTCGTCCAGGGCGGACAGTTCGAACCGGCATGCGCATAGCCAGGTCAGCAGTTGCAGGTAAAACCGAAATGCATACATGATGGCGAGCCGGCCAAGCTTTTGTCCGGTGGACGCAGGCAGCAGCACGTGGAGAACCATGGCTATCGGCAGCCAGGTCAGGCAAAGGGCGGCCAAACTGCCCAGTCCAATGATCATGGCCACGTGTTCATAGGCCCGTAAAAGAAAGCGGTGGCGCTCTTGCAATTGCTTCACCAGTCAGGCGTTGTACAAAGAGGCGTCATCCACCTTGCGGATGTTGAAGCGACGATTTTTCCAGGCCATGAACGCCCGCTTGGGCTGCAACAGGTTGGCGGTGTAGTACAACATTTTGAAAATCAGGAGCGAGCGCCAGATCGGCGTTTTTCCATAAATGTCGCCCGCTAACAGCGAGAGCAGCGCCTCTTTCACCCTGAATACATTTTTTGGAGACATGAAGAAATCGCGCATGATTGGATTGGTCATGCGGTAAATAAACCATGAGAATTCCCGTGGCCCGTGTTTCATCTGCCGATCGAACTGCTTCAGCGCTGTGTCTGCCTGTGCCGGTTGTCGCAAGCAGGTATTGATGGCTTCGGCGCCCAGTACGCCACTGTTCATCGCCAGCCAGACGCCGGAAGAAAATACCGGGTCAATGAACGCGTAAGCATCGCCCAGCAACAGGTGATTGCGCCCATGCGTGCGTTTTGAAACATATGAAAAATTTCCGGTCGCACTTACTGATTCCGTCAGCGTGGCGGACGTGAGGCGCTCCGACAATGCGGCACAGGTCGCAATGTTTTCCAGTAAAAATTGTTCCAGGCTACGCTCACCTTTGGTTTTCATGTGATACGGCCAGGTCACCATGCCAACACTGGTGGTGCCGTCGTGCAGCGGAATGAACCAGAACCAGCCGTGGTTGAACCAGAAGATCGAAATATTTCCTTCAGCGTCGCCTTCGTTCCGTTGAGCATGTTTGAAGTGTCCATACACGGCTGAACTGTTGTGGCGCGGATTGCGTTGTTTGATGCGGAATTTATTCGACAGGAATGTGTCGCGGCCGGACGCATCCACAAGAAATCGTGCCTGCCATTTAATCCGCCGACCATCATCGCTCTGTGCCTCAACCGACACGATATCGTCGTCGAGAAAATCGACACGCTGCGCCTTGCAACCTTCATGCACCTCGGCTCCCTTGCGCTGCGCGTTGCGGATCAGGATTTCGTCAAATTCCGACCGACGCACCTGATAGGCATACGGCATGGATTTGTCCCAGCTATCCGCAAAATAGAAAGGCTGCGTCCAGCCGTGATTGGGAGAAATGAACTCAGCGGCGGGCTTGTACATGCCGATCGACCGCACTTCGTCACCCACACCCAATTTGTCAAGCAAAGGCAAATTGGCCGGCAGTAAAGATTCGCCGATGTGAAAACGCGGATGGTGCGATTTTTCCAGCACGACGACATGATGTCCTTGTTGTGCCAGCAGTGCTGCAACAGTCGATCCGGCAGGACCACCGCCAATTACCAGCACATCGCAATGCTTGTGCGTTATTTCTTCTGCTTTCATCTGCGGTTTCCTTCAGCCACTAAGAAAACTGAATTTCTGATTGAAAATTCTACCAGCGCCGCCGGTTGGAAAAATGGAATACGGCAGATCGGCAAAGCCGGAGAATAATAAAATGAGAATAACTTTTTTTGGTGGTTCAGTCATTGAATGCAATGTCTTTTCTCGCGCGAAGAAATTCCGGCATTGCACGGCATGATGATGAAAATGGAATTCCGGGGATGTGCAGGCCGTGCAGCAAACGCCCGGAGGTGATCCATGCGCCGCCGTCTCAAGAAAACCCGACAAGCTTGCATTTGTTGCCGAATCAAGCTCGATCCCGAATTCGAAAAATCCCAACAGCACAGACGGTTCAGAGCCTTCTTTTTTGATTGAGGGGGTATTCCATATGACGAGCCGTGGGGCACCGACTTGCGAGCGGGTGCCGAGGAAGGCTGCATGGGCCTTGCGC
>JACCDR010405749.1_pt1 | contig 28956 bp, 34 predicted proteins | sample 7446431 | NCBI WGS metagenome assembly JACCDR01 (sample SAMN15323443, study PRJNA562643) | freshwater metagenome | isolation source: river surface water | place: USA:Blue River Watershed | collected 2017-08-17
CACAGACGCGGCGCTGGCAGAGGCCACGGTGATGCTGAAGGAAGCCAGTGCCGCCGCCAGTGCCGCCAGGGCCGCCGCCTGGGACGCCGCCAGGGCCGCCGCCTGGGCCGCCGCCTGGGCCGCCGCCTGGGCCGCCGCCTGGGATCTCGGGCTGAACGATCCTGCAATCGCTGCAAAAATGTCACCCGCGCAACGCGCGGCAGTGGAGAAGGCAAAGGCGATGGACGGGGCCATCGCCGACGCGTTCGCCAGCGGCATGTGGTTCTACATCGTCACCGCGGACGAAGTCATTGCTGTCGCCCGCCCCGAGCTGCACATCGACGATCGCCTGCGCCTGCACAACGCCAACGGCCCCGCCATGATGTGGCAACACGGTGGCGCGCGCTTCTGGTTCTGGCGTGGCGTCAAAGTGCCTCAGCACGTCATCGAATCCCCGGCCAGCATCACCGCGCAGGAGATCGATGCAGAGACCAATGCCGAAGTGCGCCGCGTCATGCTGGAGCGCTTTGGCGCCGAGCGATACCTGCGCGAGACCCGCGCCACCAAAGTCGCCGAAGACAGCTTCGGAATCTTGTGGCGCAAGGACGTGCGCGACGACGAGCCCATCGTCATGGTCCAGCTGCTCAACAGCACGCCAGAGCCGGACGGCGTTCTCACTCGCAAAGAGGCCGAGCGCATCTTCGGCAAGCCCGCCGTCGCCAGCGCCATCGACTACGCCACCGAGAGCGGCATCGACGTCGGCCGCGCGCCGCGGTTCAAGGAGTACTACCTCCGCGTCCCGCCGACCATGCGCACCCCGCACGAGGCCGTCGCCTGGACATTCGGCCTCACGCCGAAGACCTACCGCCCCGTCGCCCAATCGTGATCGTCATGGACGCACCCTGCCACCGCCTCATGAACGGCCGCCCGGTCCGCTGCGCGCACCTCATCAGCACGCTTGCCGGGCGGCCGGGCCGGGAAGAGCTGCTCGCCTTCGGCGCGCGAATCGGCTTGCGCAAATCGTGGCTGCAGGATCGCGGCACCGCATGGGAACACTTCGACCTCCTCGGCAAGCGCATCGAAGCCGCGCGCGATGCCGGCGCCATCAAAACCGACCGCGCCCAGTTCGTCGGCTACCTCCGCCGCAAACGTGAGCTCACCGGAGAAGTGCCGAGCCAGCGCGTGCGGCGGATCAGGGCGATGTTGGCCAAGCGGGCAAGGCGCGAATATTCGCAGGTGCCCGCATGACCCGCGACCCCCTAACCGGCACCGCACTACCCACCACCGCCCCAGCCGCCACGCGCGTCCACATCTGCGCGGACGACGCGTTCTACATCCCGCGCACCTTGCGCAAATACACCGAAGCCGATATGCCCAACAACCGCAAACTGTCCGAACACGCCCACGCCGCGCTCATCGTCATGTCCCGCCCGGACGCACCCACCCGAGCGATCGACATCCGCGACAAAACGCCCACCGACAGCACGCTCCAGCAGATCAAGGCCGCGCTCGCCATGTTCCAGCGCAACGGCTACGCCACCAGCACCCGCCCAGGCAAAGGCCGCGAAGCCGACTGGACGCTGACTGAGTCTGGCCGCGCCCTGGCCGAATCCACAAAGCGCGGCGAAGACCCAACCATCCAGCCCGCCGCGAATATTCGCAAGGCCAAGCCCGCGAAGGCCGACAAGCCCGCCAAGAAACCCGCGCACCTCATCAGCCCGCACATGATCCCCGTACCCACAGCCGACGCCCCGGAGGAAGACTTCCTCTGCGGCATCACCAGCGACGGCCGCCTGCTCATTTTCGAAGGCAACGGCCAGCCCGCCATCGACGCCCAGCCCTACGTCCTCGCCCGCGACCACGCCCGCGCGCTGGTCAGATTTCTGCGCACGCTGCCCGAAGGGCATGAGCTGAGCCTGTGACCCAAATCAACCTCCTCCTCCCCGACGAAATCAACGTCGACAACTTCGCCGGCGGCGGTGGCGCCAGCACGGGCATCGAGGCCGCTGGCCTGCCCGTGCACATCGCCATCAACCACGACCGCGAAGCCGTGGCCATGCACGCCGCAAACCATCCGCACACGCACCACTACTGCGAAGACGTCTGGCAGATCGATCCCGCGCACGTCACCCAGGGCCGTCGCGTCGGCCTCGCCTGGTTCAGCCCGGACTGCAAACACTTCAGCAAGGCCAAGGGCGGCAAGCCCCTCACCAAAACCGCCCAGGTACGCATGTGCGGCAACTCCGTCTGTCCACCCATTGCCGAGGCGTTGGTGCGCGCGAATTTCGCGGCGGAGCTGGCGGCAACGAGGAAAAAGGCCGCCTGACATGCCCACCCCCTGGCTCACCCCCGCCGAGATTGCCGAGCTGACTGGCCTCATCCGCCCGTCCGCCCAGGTGCGGGCGCTGCGGGCGATGGGCCTGACCGTGCTCACCCGGCCCGACGGCACGCCAATCGTCAGCCTGGACAACTTCCGCCGCGTGACCGGCGGCGCCGACCTCACCACCCCCACCGACGACGATGCCGAGGCGCGGCAGTATCGGGTGCGGGGTGGTGGGGGGAATGTCGTGATGATGCGACGTAACTGAGGAACCACAAATGACAGAGTGCTTCTGCGACTATGACGAGACATGGCGCGTATACAACAAAACCAATCCGACCGCGCGAAAGCAGCACAAATGCAACGAGTGCGGGGCTCCGATATTGCCCGGAGAGCGGTACGAATATGTTTTCGGGCTGACCAGCGAAGGCGCCGACACCTTCAAGACATGCCAACACTGCGCTGGCGCGCGAGATTATCTGCAGGCTCACGTCCCATGCATGTGCTGGTATCACGGGAACCTGATTGAAGATATTCGCAACACGCTCGACCACTACGCCCACGAGGCGCCGGGCCTGGCATTTGCCGTCGGCCGCTTTCTTGTTCGATCCCGCCGCGCCAAGCGCGCAGCCAAGCCGACGCCGGTGCTAAAGTAACCCCATGCCCCGCCGCCGCGCCAACCCCCTGAACCTCCCGCCCCGCGTCTACTTCTACCGCGGGCAATACCGCTTCGACCCCAAAGGCGAGAAACCCATCAACCTCGGCCCGGATCTCGCCGAGGCCTTGAAGCGCCACGCCGTCGAGCTGCAGGCCCGGCAATACACCGCGAGCGAACGCGACACCGTCGGCTGGCTGCTCGACTGGTACATCGCGAATATTCGCATCGCCGCCCCCGACAACACCGAGCGCACCATCGCCGAGAAAACCGACATGCTCCCGCGGCTCAAGGCGGCACTCGGCCACATCCCGCTGCGGCTGCTCCGCCCGTTCCACGTCCGCGAATATCTCGACCTCGGCGTCGCCCAGGGCCGCGCCGTCCGCGCCAATCGCGAGAAGGCCATGCTCAGTCACGCCTGCACTGTTGCTGTCGGCAAGGGCTGGATCGACATCAATCCGTGCCTCAACGTCACCCGCAACAAGGAACGCCGCCGCGAGCGCATCATCAGCGACGACGAGATGCACGCCGTGCTCGCGAAATGCAGCGTGCCCATGCGCTGCCTCGCATGGCTCATCTACCGCACCCTGCAGCGCCCGGGCGACATCATCAAGTGGACCGCCCGCGACAACGTCATCACCAAGGACGGCCAGACCATCCTGCGGAACCGCCAGGGCAAGACCGGCAAAGTCGTCGACATCGCCGTCACGCCAGAGATCCAGGCACTGCTCGACGAGCTCCGCGCCGACCGCGAAGCCGCCGCCCGCCGCCGCGCCGCGCAGAAACACTACGACCCCACGGCCGTCATCGACATCACCGAAGCCACCCGCCCGCTCATCCGCAGCCGCTTCAACCAGGGATTCACCGAGCAGGGCATCAAAGCGAATTGGAACAAAGCCTGCCAGGCCGCCGGCGTGACCGACTTCGGCATCTATGACATGAAGAGCCGGGGTGCCACCGATATGTACGAAGACGGCGTCCCGATCGAGCAGATCAGCCACCTCTGCGGCCACAACAGCGTGACCACGACCGAGACGTACATCAAACAACACCTGCGCCAGACGGTGCAGCCGAACAGGAGGAAGGTGGGATAGAGAGACTGGATTGCGCTGCCGTGGCTGAGGCCGGGGAACCGGGGCGAGAGCTGGTTTAAGGCGGCGGGCCCGAGAGAAGAGCGGGCTGCTTAACGGCAAACGCGGCGGGGCTCCAGGACTTCGGTCCGCACCTCGCCCGCAGGTTCGAATCCTGCCGGCAGCGCAATGCAGTTTCCTGCAGACAAAAGTGCAGATATTCTGGTGAAGAATATCTGCACAAATCCGCAACGCACTTGTAAGTGCTTGATTTTGGGGTGGCTAATGGGATTCGAACCCACGACAACCGGAATCACAAGCCCGGCATCCCAATACGCAAAAGCACTTCGAATCATGGCGTTGCGAATTTTCGTGCAGATACAAACTGGATTTACCACACGAGGAGACGCACATGCAGACCGGTAATATCTTCGCCATCCTGGTGCTGGCGCTGGGGCTAATCGCCCCCGCCCACGCCGCACAGAACCCCATCACCCTGCCCCAACTGTATGGCAGCTATGCCACGACGCCGGGCGGGCCGCCGGTGCTGTCGATGACGAACAAGTTTTTCAAAGCCCGCGCGCTGGCGCAGGCGTTCGATCCGATTTATGAGGAGACGGAAGCGACGCTGAGCGCGGACGCGCTGGCGGAGCTGGGGCTGCGGTCGTTTGATCCGCGCCAGCGGGTGAAGGTGATTGCGGTGTATGGGGAGGCCATCGGCCCGGACGGGCGGACGGTGCGGCTCGGGCCGCTGGAGACATTCGTGCCGGTGAGCGCGGCGGAGATTGTCTTCATCGCGCCGGGCAAGCCGGTGCGGCTGTTCAAGGTGTTGACCTTCGTCGAGACGGAAACCCGGTAGCACAAACGACAAAAGCGCCCGCCCCTGTCCGGAGACAAGGGCGGGCGCTCGATCGTGCCGCAGCGGGCCGCGTGAGCGGCCTTGCGTAGGGTTTCAGCAGGTGGCCGGACCTCCGGTGCCGCCCGCCCCACCCGCACCGCCTGCCGTGCCGCCGCTGTTGCCGGCCGCCGCGCCGGCACCGCCGGTGCATGTGCGCGTGGTGTTGCCCGAGTTGGTCTGCGTCGTCACGGCCAGGCTGCCGGCGCCGAAGTTGGCGTTGCCGCTCACGGTGTAGGTGTTGCTGGGCGCCAACCCGCCGATGGCCTGGAAGCCGCCGAGCGCGGTCTGCGTCGTGCCGTTGATGCCGGCCTGGCCAAGCGCCAGGAAGTTGTTGCTCTGCGCAATCGAGACGTCGCGGTTGATCTCGGCCATGCTGACACTGGCGCGGGTGGCGTGGCGCTGGCCGGCGTAGGCCAATGCGGCGGGCGTTACACGCTCGATGCCGCTGAAGACACGATCGCCGACTTCGACCAGCACATCCCAGAAACTCCGGCCGGCGCGCGCCTGGGCAATCTGCGGTGCCGGTTGCGCCGCCGCGGCGCCGCCCTTCTCCTGCACGCGCGCGATGGTGGCCGCGAAGATGGCCAGCCGTCGCGTCTCGGCATCCGCGCCGGCGCCCGCGATGGCCGTCATGGCGTCATAAAAGTTGGTCTCGGATGCCTGAACCGTCACCGGCTGCGGCGCGGCTTGCGCGTGCGCGTCCGGGCTGGCGGCGTTGAGGATGAGTGCTGCGAACATCAGTGCGAGTGTTTTCATTTCCGGGTCCTTTCGATCAGGGTCAAGATATCCACCTTGTCCGCGTTGCATGAGGCCAAGGCGGATCGGAGCTGCTCCGCTTCCTTCAGCAGATCGCCGTTCACTTCGTCCGTGCGCGCCGGCGCCGGCGTCGGGTTGAGCCGCCCCGTCGGGACGCGGCACACCGGGCGCTCCACGTACACCGTCCGGATCTCCGGTGCCACGGCGCAGCCGGCGGATACTGTCAGGCACAGGAGTGTTGAGCCAATCGAACGCAGGCTTGTCCCGCTTCGCCAGCTCGGCCAGGTCTTCAGTGAGTTTTGCATTGCGTTTCCTTTCCTCAGCCTCGCGGGCGGCGGCGATCTTGGCCAGCCGGTCGGCTTCGTCGAACAGATCCTGCAGCTTGGCCTTCGCCTTCAGCTCTTCCTCGAGGCGGGCTTCGCCGGCGGCGACATCGGCTTCCAGCGACTTCACCCGGGCCTCGGCCGTCGCCGCGCGCGTGATGGCCGAGTTGTAGGACCAGACGCCGAACCCGACCGCCGCCACCAGGGCGACGGCGGCACCGATCTTGAGCCAGGGCAGCGAGATCACGTCAGCAACCCAGCTTCAGCACAACCGCCAGCACCACGCCGATGAAGATCCCGCCGCCGGCGCAGATCAGGCAAGCGCCGAATGCGCCCTTGCGGGTCACCAGATCGCCCGCCTCCTCCTGCAGGCGCGCGACGGCGCGGTCGAGATCCTCGCGCGTGACCTTGCCGTCGCCGTTGAGATCGGCCACCTGGTTCAGCCGCGCGGTGAGTTTGTCGAAGATGTTCATGTCTACCTCTCAATAATTGCGGTCAAACGATTCGGGGTCGAAGCACCGAAAGCACCCCTCGACCCAAACACGATTTCCTTTTGGGCTTGCCGTGAGTGGTTTCTGATCGGGCCTCTTCTTGCGCGCCGGCGGCTTCGACAGCTGCTCAAATAGCTGACAAGCCTTGACCTCGACATGCTTGTGGCAGTGCGGCCGAGACTTGTCATCACCGGGGCGCCAGCACGCGCCACACCCCGGGCAGTGAGACTGCAGCTGTTCAGCCAGTGACAGGGACATCTGCCGGCGCTTCTTTCACGACCAGATAGCGCGTGCTGGTGATGTAGCAGCGGTCGTCCGTCATGCAGGTGGGATATGGCAATACAAACTCATCTGCCAACTTGTCCGGCTCACCTTCGGTGAAGCTTTTGTCAAACACCTGCACCACCACCTTGTAGTTCGAGGTGTCTGCGTTTTCGATTCGTACTCGCTTGGTCATTTCTGCTTCCTTTCAGTGGGAAAATGGCGGCATGCGTGCCGCCGTCGTGTTGCTTGCCTTGCTGCTGATCTCCGCCTGCGCCTCGATGGCATCGAGCGCGGAGCGGAGTCGGTCGGTGTTGCACCAGTTTCGGAAAGCCCATCCCTGCCCCGCGACCGGCAAGATCGTGGGGGCGTGCCCGGGGTGGGAGATTGACCACATCCGGCCGCTCTGCGCGGGCGGGGCGGATGCGGTGGGAAATCTGCAATGGCTCACGACCGCGGCGCATCGGGAGAAGACGCGGGCGGATATGGCGGGGTGTCGGATCAATTGATTCGCTTTTCTCCGCAGTACATCCGTATCCCCTTGGCGGCCACACGCGCCACCTTCTCAACGTCTGGCTGAAGGCCAAACATCTTGGCGAAGCAATCCACGGCAGCCAGATAGGGCCGCACCCACCACGCGAGGCGTGAACGAATCGTCAAAGTCACTTCGCGTTTCATGGGTAAAAACTCCGCCGCCCCGACCCCGGCTTCAGGATCTGCAGGTGGCACCAGCCGGGCGTCTTGCTCGGGTGTTCGCGGTACAGGCCGAACTGGCGGAGGATGGCGTTGTCGGCGCCGTCGCCCTGGTCGTATTCGCTGATCCAGTCGTCGAGCTCGTTCTCGGGGTCGTAGACATCGATGGCCATGGCGCGCTTGTGGGCGGACTTGGCGGCGCCGGTCTGGCTGTCTGCCAGGCGGAAGCCGCCGTCGCCGCTCCAGCCGCTGACCGCCGATTTGGTTTTCGGGTTGATGGGCCGGCTGTAGCCGCCTTCGGTCGTGGCGAACTGCAGCAGGCCGTTGACCGACGAGAGCAGCCCGGCGGCCATGCCTTTCATGGCCTCGGTCGCCTCGGGATGGTTCAGGCGCGGGCCGAAGTAGTCTTCGATCGTGATCATTTGATTTGTCCGAAGCGGTCGCCGATGTGCACGTCGCCGACTTCACGCGGGCGGGCGCGGCGGTCGTAGCCGTGCGCCGCCAGCCACTGGCGAATCGGCGCCCGCAGCGATGCCAGCGCGACCAGCGCCAGGCCGATGGCGAGAACGGTGTCCATGTGCCAATCCGCGCCGCGAGCGAGCCACCATTCCAGCGCGCAGCCGAGCGCGCCGCCGCCGGTGATGGAATAGCCCCACTTCGCACAATGCCCGTCGGCCTCGTTGCTGTGGTTCAGCCGTTCCGCGCAGCCAATCATCACGATGACCATGCAGACGGTGGAGAGAATGGCCTCGATGTTCATGGCTGGCCCCCTTTGCTCCCGCCGCCGCGAATCCAGTCGACCAGCGCCCAGGGATTCGCCGCGAAGCCGCGCCAGAGCGTGATCAGGCCGGGTACCAGGAACATGCCGCCGACGCCGAACACGAACGCGGCGGCGTTGCTGGCCCAGCCGGGCAGCGTGAGGTAATGCAGCAGCACCTGGGGCATGATCGATGCGCACACCAGCCCGGCCAGCAGGGCCGCGAACATCTCGCGCCGCGTCATCTGCGGCGAGTAGGCAATGCCCAGCGCCGCGCCAATCGCGCCGAAGACCAGCGAGACGACTTTCACGCCCGCGCCGTCGAGGATGTTGATGAAGTTGTCGAACACGCCTAGCTCCCTTTCTTCACATATGACCAGTCGTCACCGCTGCCCATGCGGTCCCATTCGTAGGCGCCCAGCCCCAGCTCGGGCGCACCGCGCTCCAGCTCTTCGCGGCGCATGACGCGCGGCGCGCGGTTGTCCAGGATGTAGCCGGCGCAATGGCAGACCATGTGATAGGTCCCCGGCTTCTGCCCCGGCTCGGTCCAGCACAGCACCAGCGTGGAATCGATGCCCATCGTGCGCAGCGCGTAGTGGCAGGCGAACGCGAAGTCGTCGCAATCGCCGACGATGCGGCCACCGTGGGCGAGCTGGGCTTCGATCTCCGCCCGCGTGGGCCAGTGCTCGGGGATGCCGAACTGCTCGGCGTCGCCGGTGTACGTGAACCGGGCGATGGCCCAGTCGTAGACATTGCGAATGGCATCGACCAGCGATTCATGCGCGGCGCGCGTGGGCCATTTACTTGCCACAGTCGCCTCCGCGTTTTGCCTGCTCGCGGCATTGCCACGGCGCGTCGGTTTTCTCGCCAGGCACCAGCGGCGCGGGCGCGCAGGCGGCCAGAAACAACAAGGCCAGCGCAAGGCTGGCCCGGGTGCGAATATTCGCAGTCATCACGTCTCCTCAAACACCAGCCGCGTCTTCTCCAGCCCCGGGAAATGCGGGCCGAACGTCGGCGACTCGATCAGCCGGCAGGCCATCTGGTTGTAGAGCTCCTTCACGCCGCCTTCGCCGGGATACAGGCTGATGAAGGCCTCGCGGTCCTTGCCGAGGTAGCGGGCAATCGCGAGCAGATCATTCAGATCCGCGTCGGGAATGAATTGCAGATCCAGCACCAGCCGCCGCGCCTTCCAGCCTTTGCTCACCAGGTGAGACCCGTCATGCGCCCGGCCGCCCACGCTGTCGTCCATCGGCGTCAGCTCCACGCCGCCATAGGGCGGCTGGTAGGTCGTCTCGAAATACTGCCCGACGAAGAGCTTCGTCGCCTGCATGTAGCCGTCCGCATTCGCCGGGCTGTTGTCCGTCCAGCGGACGATCATCGACTCCATGTTCGTGACGCCGGTGAAGTATTGCGCCGTGTTTTTCAGGTGGCGGAAGTCGGCTTCGGTGTAGACATCGATGTCGGTGTTGAGCCCCGCCGTGCTGAACGCGGCTGCGGTGGCGCCGGTGTCGAAAATCGTGCTGCTGGTCCAGTCGTTGGTCGCGTAGCCGAGTGCGCGCAGGTACGCCGCCGTCGTGAAGTTGTGGCGGGTCACGGCGACCATGTTCGCCTTCTGGTCCGCGCTCCAGGCGAGTTTCACGTCTTGCGCGGCGAGCGACGTCGTGCGCGCCACGCGCTCGCGCTCGGTCGGCAATTGCAGGTTGCTGCCGGGCAGCGTGGCGACCATGGCCGGGCTTTCGGTCAGCTCGGCGGTCTCGGCGATGTTGCGGGCGAGGATGCGTAGATTGGCCATGGTCAGTTGAGATTCTCTTCGGGGTAATAGCCGGGGATCTGGCGGAACACCGTCATGCCGACCTTGAACGGGCCGATGCGCGAAAGATCGATGTCGAACCCGAGCACGACCGCCTTCGTGCTGTCGATGGTCGTCGTGTTGTCCGGGCTGGACGGATCGCTGCTCGACCACGTCTTCCAGCCCTGCAGCGGGAATGTCAGCTCTATGGTGTCGCCGATGTTGAGCGGGACACCGTTGTCGGTGAACAGCGCCGCCAGCGTGGTGCGGAATTCAAAGACGCCGATGGCCTTCGCATAGAACGTCTTCAGCCGGGTCTGCTCGGCCACGGCGCTGGTCTCGTCGACGAAGATGAGATCGAACTGCTGCTTCGGCTGGGTGTCGCCTTGCGGCGCGGTGTCGATCGGCGTGCTGGGCGAGCCATACGTCGCCTTCGGCAGATAGTCGCGGTCGACTAGATATTCGCCATCCGCCGTCGGCATGAACCCGGCCACGAAGTTGCGCTGCTTGTACGTCACATCGGTATCGGTGAAGTCGATCGGCAGAATGCGCTGCTTCAGCTGCAGCGAATCCTTCTCCACCTGGCTTTGCGTGATCGTCTTCACCGCCGATGCTGCCGGCAGGTTGAGCTGGCCGATCTGGAACAGCCCGTCGAGCGTGAAACCCCACCAGGTATTCGACCCCGCCGCCATGCGCGCCAGCACATCCTTGACGGTGTGGCGGTCGGTGTTCAGCCACAGGCCGGCGTAGGTCGTCGTTGTCGCCGACCGCAGCGTCGAGACACTGGTCGCGTCCAGAAAATCTTCGCTCATGCCGAATTCGTTCAGCACGATGCGCTCGTACATGTTGGCCAGGCGGTAAGGCTCCGACAGCCCGGACGCGAACGCGCCGCCGAAGAGCCGCGGCGTCGTGTACGCGCCCGACTTTGCAAACACCCGCCCGGCCGGGTTGTTGTTCAGCGTGATGACGCCCGTGGTCCGGTCGACGTCATAGCCGTACACATTCAGCGTGCCGCCGGTCGTGCTGCCGGTGATGTTCTCGGTCGCGCCGCCTTTCACCAATGTGAGCCGCAGCTGATTCGCCGCCGGCACGGCAGACACCCAGTATTCGGTATTGATCACGAACGGCGCCGGCGGGCTGGACTGGAACACAACCCGCCAGCCGACCAGCGCGCCGTGGTTGGTCGACGTCGTGATCGTCTCGGTGCCGGTGTCGACGGCGGAGACGGTCAGACCTTGCGCGAAAATCGCGCTGGGCCCGTTGTCATACACCAGCGGAATCGTCACCGATGAATCCAGCGCACCGTCGTGCACCTGATATTTCAGGTTGCCAGCGTCGTATTGCGGCATCTCGACATACAGCGGCGCGCCGAAGAGCAGCGGCTTGTACCGATTGATGAACGCCCCGCTGCTGTACGTCGCCGTCTGAATCGGCGCGTTGAACTGCTCCGCCAGATCCGAAATCGGGAACGACATCTCGTTCGCCCCCGACGACACCGGCTGGCCGAGGCGGCCGAGAAGGATGACGCGGTGGTCGTGGAGCGGATCGGTGGGCTGGCCGAGTGTGAGCGTGATGTAATCGCGCCTCCACTTCACCCGCCACCAATCGTCCCGCACGCCGCGCACGGCATAGCCGGACTGCGGCGCCGTGCCCAGCGCCAGGTTGTAAATCTGCCCATCGTTCAGCGCCGAGCCGTAGAGCGCGAGGAACGTCGAACACATCGCCCCCGCCACGACACCATTGCCGTCGGCCATGTGCTGCCAGCTCGTGCCGAGCTGCGCGGCGGTCGTGTCCGCGTTGCCGGTGCCCTTGACGCCGTTCACGAACACATCCACGCCCGCCGTGGACGACAGGCGGCAGGCGATCTGGTATTTCGTCTCGGCGGTGTAGGCCAGCGCAATCGTGGCGTCGTAGTTGACGCCGGCAACGCGCTTGCGGAAGACGATATTCGTGCCGTCATGGAAGACGCGGGTGTAGTTGCTGGCGTCCACATAGCTGCCGCCCAGATACACCGTGCCCATCGCCGCCGCCATCGGGCGCCAGTCGAAGACGATGACGACGTCGTTGGTGGCGAGGTTGCCCGAGACCGGGTAGCTGAGCAGGTCTTTTGCGCGGGTGGCGGTGCTGCCGGTAAGGCGCGGGATATACGTGGTCGCGTAGCCGCCCGCCTCGATCTGGCCGCCCCATTGGTACATCCCGGAAGATCCGTCGCCCACATAAGTCGCAGCGCCCGCGCCGTTCAACATGCGCTCGACCAGGTACCGCGTGCCGGCTGTCGGCGTGCCCGTCGTGATCAGACGCCACCAGCTGCTGCCGAATTGCTTGGTTTGCCCCACCCCCGCCGTGATCGCGCCGGTGGACAGGTTGACCGTTGAGCTGCCGTAGGTTGTGCCCGAGTTGAACACGTCGCGGATGTAGCGCAGAACCGCGGTGCGCTCGACCGCCTTGGTGAAAATCGACGAGGCATACACCGTGGAGCCCGCCGCCGTGAACGCCTGCGCCAGCACGTGCTGACTATTGGCTGTGCTCTCGACCAGCTTATCCGCCGTCGTCGCGCCGTCCGGGGCTGTGGTCACATCAGCACTGGCGGTGGCTTGATCCAGAATCCACGGCGCACCGCTCGCCACATTGATCGATTCGCTGTATTGGATGAGGTTGGTCCGCTCCTCCTCGAATATCGCCCCCCACCCATTGAGCGACACCGGGTCGTAGTAGTAGCGGAGTGTGTCCGCCGCGATCGTGCCGCTGACCAGGCCACTCGACAGCACCGTCGTGGCTGTCGCACCCGTGCGCGCCATGGTGGCCGAGCCGGTGCCCAGGCTGGGCACGGTGTTGGCGACACCGGCGCCGAGATCCTCGAACTCAACGCGGAACTCGGGCGCCAGCACCGTGGCCACGGCCTGAGCCGGATTCGCCACCACCATCGACCCGATCCCGATCGTCGCCTCGCCGCGCAGCGCCAGCGGCATCTCGCGGCTGAATGTCGGGAGCCGGGTGATGATGGGCGGGAAGTGTTGATTCGCGGGCGTGTCCCACGGCTTCGACGTGAAGCCGCCGAAGCTGGCGAAGGCTTCGATCTCTTTCGTGTAGGGCGAGCCGGCGCTGTCGTAACCGGTGGCTTTCATGCGCGCCGTGACGACGAACTCGCCCATGTTTTTCAGCCATGCGGCGAAGTCGACATTCAGCCGTGGCCGCGGGGCGGTGTCGCCACCGGTGCCGACGGTGAAGAAGTTCAGGATCGCCGACCGCGTGCCGGACGCGGCATAGCCGCCGAAGCCGACCCAGCCGGCCGCCGTGACGGGGCTGGAACTGTCGGATACCTCCAGCCCCCACGCGGCGGGCTCATCCGCGCCGACGGCCCAGGTCTTGGCCTTGAGCTCGGTCGTGGCGCCGCCGCTGACGCTGAACGTGTAGAGCATCCACGTCCCGGCGGCATGGGCGATGGTGAGATCGCTGAACGGATTGGTGCGGACGCTGCTCGCGACTTTGTACACGCGCACGCGGTTGCTGCTGAACTCGATCGCGAACTCATAAGCATCCGTGACCGTGCCGCTGCCCTGCCCGCGCACGATGACATGCGCGCCGGTCAGCTCGTTCGCGCTGGGGCGATACACGGCGACACACACCTCGACCGTGGCGCGGTTGGCATCGCTGTCGACGGCATCAAAGCTGAACGCCGGATTCACCGACGTGGCGTTGAAGCTCAGCGTCACCTGGCGGCGTTTGAACGGCGGCGTGCCGTAGCCGACAGTGGCGCTGTAGTTGGACGGTGACGACGACGCGGCGCCGCGCCGGGTCATGCCGGCGGGCGGGTTGTCGTTGACGTGGTCCGTGCCAAGCCGATCAAAGAAAAAGACATGCTTCGTCATCAGACCAGCGCCCCGGCGGTGCCCTTGTTGAGCGTGGTCTGGATGTCGCGCAGCGTTTGCTGGATCTGCGGATCAGATGCGTTGATGCCGTTCGCAATCAGCATGATCAATTGCCTGGTCGCGGCCGTGTTCTCCTGAATATCCGCCGAGGTGGCGAGCGTGCCGTTGCTGGGCAGCGCGGTCGCCAGCCGCGCGTTGATGTCGCCCGAGCTGACCCCGGCGACACCGCCCACCGCCGTGGTGACACTGCGGAAGATGTCGTTAAACGCAGGCGAGCTGGCGAAGAGGTCGCGGGCGATCTGCAGGTAGGTCTGGGCCGAGTTGCCGAGACCGGCGACCGCATCCACATTGCCGCCCTGCGCGAGACCGAGCATCTGCTCATATTGCCGGCGCGACTCCTCGAGCTGCTGCATGGGTGACAGCGGCGTCAGCGCGTCATTCAGGAACAGACCATCCAGCCATTTACGCAGCCCGCCGCGCGCATCGGCCAGCTGGTCGAATGCGTTGCTGGCGTAGGTCACGGCCTGGCTGAAGTTGCCGGTGTTGGTGTTGACCTGTTCCTGCAGGCCGACGTATTGCGAATAGAGTTGCAGGATCTCGGTCAGCACGCTCTGCAGCTCGGGCCCGCCGGTCTGGTAGAGATACTGGATGTCGCCCGAGTTGGCGCCGCCGATGCCGCGGAAGACCGAGAGCGGATCCATCCCGCCGAAGAGACCGGTCATGCCTTGGAATCGAGACACCAGCCCGGCCGCCTGGCCTTCGATGATCTGCCGCGTGAAGCCGGACCCGAAGATCTGGCCCATGGCGCCGTTGAAGCTGCTGAGCATCTGTGCCGCGGCCTGCTCGATCTGCTGCATCGCCGGCGCGACCCGCACAAGCATCTCGAACATCGCGCGGCCAGACTCGGTCGACAGGTCGAGCGAATCGCGCAGCGTCTTGAACGAATCGGCGTTGATGGCCATGTCGACACCGAGGGCATCGAACTCGGACTGCACGAAGCCCAGCGCCTGGACGAACGCGTCGGTCTCGTCGATGAACAGGCTGTTGATGCTGGCCATGTCGTTGGCGACACGGTCCATCGTGGCGCCCAGCTCCTCGCCCTGGCGCTGCATGGCGCGCAGGCTGTCGATGTTCAGACCCTTGACCTTCGTGCCGTCCAGCGACTCGAACAGGCCGAGCGCGGCTTCGATGAACGCCTGCAGCTCGGTCGACGTGCCGGCGAAGGACTTGATCTGCTCGGCGAAGCTCTTGTCGATCAGGCCGAACAGCGTGCCATAGCGCGACTGCAGCAGCTCCTTGGCGATCTGCTCCGCGGCGGTCTGGTCGCCTTCGGGGAAGGCGAACTGCGCGGGCTGGCCATCGGTGCGACGGCCCGCGGCGGTGTACGCGGCGAGCGCGGCCGTGCCGCCGGATTCGTTGCCGCCGAGGAGGCGGAGAAAACGGGAATCCAGGCCGCCGGTCACGCCACGCAGCGCGTCGGCATTGAACCCGGTGAAATTGCCGCCGAAGCCCAGCCCGCCGAACAAGCCCGCGCCGCCCGTGCCCTGGCTAATGGTGAGATTCGGGTTTTCACCTTTGTCGAGAAAGCCGCGAATCAGCGAGACGAGCGCCACGCCGGCACCGACCGCAGGCAGAATCGAACCCAGCCCGCCGAGGAAACCACCCGCCGATGCACCCGGCTTGAACAGGCTGCCGATGCCGCTGAAGATCGATCCGAGGCCACCAAAGCCCGCCGTTTGCCCATTGCCCAGCGCCGATGACGCAGCGCCGGTCAACCCGCCCAGGCCCGGGATCATGTTGCCCAGCCCGCCGACGACGTTCAGGAAGATCGGTTTCAGCGCCGCCTGATACACCAGGTCGGCCAGCATCCGCTTGAACGACTCGCCGATCGACTTGAAAAAATCACCGAAGCTCGAGATGCCGCCATCGACGATGCGGTCCCAGGTCTGGCGGAAGCCGGAGTCGAGGCCTTCCATGAAGGGCTTCCACTTCGCCTCCTGCGACTGCAGCCACGACGGCTGCATGTCGGCGATCTCGCGCATGGCCTTCTCTTCGGCCTCGATCTGCGCGTCGATGTAATCCAGCCAGCCCTTGATGCCCTGCTCGCGGAGCTTGTCTTCGTTTTTCCAGAATTCTTCGTTCGATTTGGCGATGGCTTTGTTGGCCTCGTCCGCCTCGGCGAAGATCGCATCAGCATACCGCACCCAGCCCTGGATGCCTTGCTGGCGGAGCTTCTCGGCTTCGTCAGCGGCCTTTTTTGCGGCATCGCCGCCAGCAATTAGCGCGTCCAGCTCCTTCTTGCGTTGAGCCGATTGTTGCGTGTCACGGCTCGGGCCGAATGCCCATGCATCGGCCTGCGCCTTCGGGCCCTTGCCTGTCAACGCATCCAGCTCGGCGCGCGCCTTGCTGATCTTCGGCGTGATGTCCTGGAAGAACTTGTCGAACTGTTCGCGCGACAGCTGGCCATTCGTGAGCTGCTCGGTCAGCATGGCGATCTGCTGATCCCACGCCTCGACCTCGTTGCGGGCCTGCTTGATCTTGGTACCGTTGAAGACGAGGTCGCCGAGACCGCCGAGACCGACCCAAAGCGCCGTGAGCACGCCGGACTCCTGAGCGGCTTCCTTCATGGCGCCGGTGATGTCGGACAGGCTCGGCATCAGCTCCGTCATCAGCGACATGCTGAGCGCGCGCGTCTTGCCCTGGAGCGCCGCCATGTCGTCATTGAATTTGGCAGCCGCGGCGGCGGTCTCGGCAGTCAGCGTCAAGCCAAGGCGGTCGGCTTCGCGCTTCAAATCCTGAATGCCGGCCTTGCCCATGTTGAGCATGGGGATGAGATCCATGCCAGCCTTGCCGAACAGGGTGGTGGCGAGCGTGGCCTTGGTGGCACCATCGGGCAGCGCGGCGAACGCGTCGGCCAGATCCTCCATGGCCTTGTCCGGACCATTCTTGATGTCGATGCCGAGCGTCTTGAAGATCTTCGCGGACTGGCTGGTGGCGTCAGTCGCCTCGATCATGTTTTTCGACAGGTCCTTGATGGACTTGCCGAAGGCCTCCGAACTGACGCCTTCGCGCTTCAGGACATAGTCCCACTGCGACAGCTCTTTCACGGCGATGCCTGTCTTCTGGCTCAGCTCGTCGATGGCGTCCGCCGAATCGATGGCGCCCTTGATCATCGCGGTGAAGCCAGCCAGGCCGGCACCGATGCCGAGTGCGCCGAGCACGCCGCCCAGCCGCCCGCCGACGTTGACGAGCTTGTCGAACGCCTGGTCGGCCTCGCGTGTCTTGCCCATGAGATTGTCGAAGGCAGCAGAGAACTGGTCGGTCGCCTTGATCGGGAAACCGACGCCATCAGTGAATCCGGTCATGGATTACTCGCGAATAGTCTGGCGAAGCTGGATTGCGCGGACTGCGGACTGCAGCTCGCGCTCGAAACGGCCGGGGACGATGGACCGCAGCGACTGTTCGATGACGTCGTTGCTGAACATGCCGGGCACGCTGACGGTGGTGACGGCTTTGATGGGCAGGCGGCCGTAGAGCTTGCCGTCGGCTTTTTTCTGGCGCATCCAGGCGGCCTGGTAGCCGTTGATCGTGGTGATGAATGCGCCGGTGATGGTCTTTCGCTCGCCGGCCTTGATGGCGAACGAAACGCCCTTCGCCGTCTGGCGGGCACCGAAGCCGATGACGTTGAGATTCTTGCCGCTGGCGTGGACAACCGCGACCAACTTGCCGGCATACGCGCGCTTGATCGTGAAGCCGCGGCGGAGCTCGCGGGCCTGGACGTTGTAGGTCTCGCGGATCTTGCGCACGGCCTCGGCCTGGGCGCCCTGCGCGGTGCGGTTCAGCGCGGCGGCGACGGCGCGCTTCATGTCGCGATCCTTGATGCCCTGCACACTGGCGAGAAAGGCGCGGGCGTTTGAACGCACATCTATGCCGATCATCGCTTCACTCCTTTCTGTTGTGCCGCGCGGTCCTTGGCGGCTTGCTCTTCGGCGCGCACGCGCATGAGCGTGTCGTCGATGCGGCAGATGCCGCGCACTTCCCATGGCTGCGGCTGGTTGCCGGTGACGTGGCACCAGGCGGCGATGTCCTGCCACGTGATGGCCGAAGGGCCGAACCCAACGGTGCGGCGGCGGCCGATGTCTTCAAACCACTCCCAGACGTGCCGGGCAGCAGGCGGGATCGGCGGGATGGCGTCCAGCTCGGCGCGCGCAATGGCATTGCCTTGCTCGGCCAATCCCTTCAGGTGTTCGAACTTGGTGCGGCCGTCGCCTTGGACGGCCTGCAATTTGAAGCGGGCTTCGGCGTGCAGCTCGAGATCGCCGATCAGCCCTTCATAAAATTTGCCGCGACCGCGATCTCGGTCGTGACCTGCAGCGCGATGTCGGGATCGCCATACAGCTCCAGAGCGCCGGCCCGGCTGTAGGGTAGATCATTGTCAGCGTCGTCCTTGAAGCCGAACCAGTCGGCCGTGATGTCGGCCAGGAACTGCTTGCGGACATTCAGGGCCTCGGCGGACGGGATCTTGTCGTCGTCCTTGTAGCGGCGATACAGCGCCGCCTGGCGGCCCCGCATGGCGTCGGTGGCCTCGCGGAACTGGTCGGACGTTGGGCCGTACACAATGACGCCGGCACCGGTGAGCGTGTTGTCGGCGGGGTTGCGAAGTTCGATGCGCGCGGTATCGGCACGCTTGAGCTGCGAGAGTTTCAAAGACATGTGGGCTCCATGCCGCTTGCGAATATTCGCAAGCGGCGGGCGGGGTTACGGGTGGGAGGAATCAGGCCAAGGAGTCTTGGATCCGCATGACAGTCTGCTCCGACGTGGTGCCAGAGCCGCCTGCGGTGTTGAGCAGCGCGCGGAAGGGAATGGTGATCATCTTTGCGCCTTCACTGTCATCACGTGTCGCACCGTTGACCTTGAGTCGATCAATGGTGAACGCAACGAAGTCTGCAGCCGCATCAGACGTCGTTGGGAAAACGGCATACAGCGACAGCTCGGTCTCCTGCAGGAACGCATCGCGCAGCGTAACGCTGTCGAAGATCGCCGTGATCTGGCCGGTGACGCGGTGGCGGCCCTTGACAATGTCCGAGTACTTGTCGCTGCCGACCTGGCCTTCTGGCGGCGCGAAGCTGGCGTTGTTGGTGCCATCAATCGAGATGCCTGAGATGCCCGTGATTGCTCCCGATGCGGTGCGCAGAACACCGCTGACGCCGGTCAGTAAGCGGCTGCTGCTGACGGCGGTCGGCGAGGTGAAATACTCGGCATCATCCACATTCTGGTCGAGACCCATGACGCCGAAGTCGATGCCGATCATGCCGTCCGGGCGGATGGCGACCTTCATCTCATTGATGACGCAGTCCCAGAACACTTCGGAGTTGTCCGGCGTCATGGTCGGGTAGAAGTGCTCGATGGAGTGGTAATCCTCGGTGTGGCCCGACGTCGGGCAAAACGACACCTTGCCGACGACAGTCAGCGTGCAGGTGGAGATCGGTCCCTCGGCAACCAGGGCGACACCATTGACCGGCACAACCGTCAACTCGTCCGCATCCATCGCGACCACGAGCAGATTCTTGTTGATATTGGCGGCATTAAGCGCGCCGACCGAGAGGTCGAACACATGACCGAGCTTGATGTTGCCGCTGATGAAGCTGCCGGCACTGCGCTGGATCACCCAGGGACCGCTGCCCGTGATGGTCAGCTCCAGGCCGGTGATGGCCGTGACAGCAGTGAAGTCACGGCGCAAGAACGAGGCCATGTACTCCTCGTAAGTGCCAGGCGAAAGCTCGCCGCTGATGTTGCCGGCGACACTCTTGGTGCCGTGGCGCTCGTCCGCATCCATGCGATCCGGCCGCATTTCATTGGACTCGTAGACTTTTTTGGTCAGCTCCAGCGTGGAAGTGGTACGACGAAGAAGCTGGGCGCTGCCGGAGGTTGCCACGGTCCCCTTGCCGGCCTGCTTCTTCGTTTTGACTTGCATGTCGACCCCGGTTGGGATTCCCATGGCTCGCTCCTTTCAAAGCAAAAAATGGCCGCTCGGGGCACCGGGCAGCCGTGGTGGTGAAAGCTGTGTTGTCGGGCTTTACAGCGCTACATCGGGCGCGTTGAGCGCGTGCAGGTACATGACCTGGAACTGCATCGTTGCGGTCGCCATGGGCTGCTCGGCGTTGTCGGAAATCTCGGGCTCGCTGACTTCGCGAAGCTGAACCCATTTCATGCCGCAGCCGAGAGACTGGTTGTTGGCGATGGCGATCTCGACTTCTTTCACGATGCCGTCGACGGTGTCTTCGATGGCGTCGTTGTCCTGGACGATGATCTCGACCTTGACAGTGAACGACCGCTGCACGATGCGGGCACTGGCGCCGCCGCCGTATGCGGTCATTTCAATGGACTCGGGCCCGGCACTGACGCGCAGCGCGGGCAGATCCGTCTCGGCCAGCGGATGCTTGGGGCTGTCGAAGACATTGGCGCCGGTGGTGGCGAGCCCGGTCACGGTGGTGACGAAGCCCTCACGCGCCTGGCGCCGCAGATGGTTGGCCATGTCAGGCTCGCTTCAGCACAAGCATGACCAGCCCCGGATGGCCGGGCGGGTCACGCATGACCTCGGCGATCTGGTAGTTGGTCGAGTTGATGACGATGGCTTCGCCCGTCTCGGCATCTGGCACATCGGCGGCCTTGCACAGAAACGTGGGCAACCGGCTCGACACTTCGAAGGTGTCGCGATACTGGTGCTGAAAAATGCCATTGATCGTGCCGCCGTCGTAGGTGGCAGGCGTGGCGAAGTCGTCGGTGCTGAAAAACACCGACAGGTCTTCGTTGAACATGGTCAGCCGCCGAGCTGGGCGAGGTCTTCCTGGGCGCGGACAAGTTGCTCGCGCGTCTTGGCCAGCGACTCATCGAATTCGGCTTTTGCTTCAGGCGTCTCAGCAGCCTCTTGCCGCGCGAGCAGCTCTGCGATGGTGTCGTTGCAGTCGGCAATCTCGGCGTTGAGATCGGCCAGCATCTTTTCGCGCAGGGCTGCTTTGTCGGCCTCGGCCTTGGCCTTGGCTTCTGCAGCGGCTTTCTCGCGAACAACGATGTCGAGATCGTCGGCGTGCTGCTTGGGGATGTCGCCATCGAACTCGATGGTTTCACCACGCTTGAAGGTGACGGGCTGAAGAATGGCGTACTCACCTTTCTTGCCGATGGGCTCCAGCTGGTGCTTGCGCGACTGGTACTGGTCGGCGCTGGCGCGGATCTTGCCGGTGTGCAAGGTCACGCCACGAACGGCGGTGACCAGGAATCGCTTGTAGGACATTTCGGCTCCTTTAAAAACGCCGGGCCAGCGTTGCGGCCGGCCCGGCGTGACAACAACGTATCAGGCGACGGATCAGGTGAACGTGGTGAGCACCGAACGCTGCCAGAAGCCGTAACCCACATTGCGCCAGGTGTCGACGCCATACAGATGACGGTTTTTCTTGAACTCCTCTTCACTGCCTTCGGCGATGGCGGACATCTGCACCGCCGTTTCCTGCTGACGGATAAAGGGCTTGATGACGCCGTCGATGCGGTCGACGTAGAACTTGGCCGCATTGCTGAGGCGGGCGTTGACGGCCATCTCGTAGGTGAATCCGCCCAGCGAGCCGACAGCCATGATGGTGTTGCTGGCCGTGGTGGTGGCGTTTTGCACGAGGATGGTGGAGCCCAGAGCCGCAGCGGTCTGCTTCATCAGCGCCACCGGGACAGTGACGAGGAAGCCTTTGGCGTTTTCGTTCATCGGCTCGCCCTGATCGTCCAGGAAGCCGAGGCAGGCTTCGGTGGCCTGCAGAATCGCATCAGCCATCTCGGCGGCAGTTGGTGTGGTGCCGGTGGACGCGGCGAAGGTGAGATCGTTGCTCTGGTTGCCGCTGTCGCCTTCGGTGTGATCGGTATCGTAAAAGTACTGACCGTCATAGCACACCGCAGATTCGCCATTTACGCGAAGCGTGGTCAGGAGCTTCGCCCAATGCGCGTTGGTACGCTCTGCCAGGTCGTTGATGCGGACCAGCACTTGACCGGTCTTGTCGCGGCGCAGCTCGTCCACCAGCACCTGCATCGTGGCTTCGAAATGCAGGTTCTTGATGTCGATGCCATTGTCGCGGAAGCCCTTGGCATCGCGGCCGCCGACCCATTCGCGCATGACGGGCGACTGGCCCAGCCAGGCGTAGCTTTCGCTTTCCTGGTCGGAGGTGAAGAGGTTGGATGTTTTGTCCACCCAGCCAGCCATGGCGTTCTGTTCGAGCGCCAGGTAGTACGCGCCGATGATGGCGCGCGAGCTCAATCGTTGAGCACCCATGATGTGTGTCCTTTCAGTTCAGGTCAGAGGGTTGGGATCAGGCTTCGCGCGCCCAGGTGCCAGCGAGCTCGGTGGCGACGTAGCCGTCGGCATCGCCCAGATCCAGGACCACGTAGTCGCCGCGCTTGGCGGTGGCTTTGGTGTTGATAAGGTCCTTGTTGTCGGCAGCACTGATGTCCGGGCCGAGAATTGAATCGGCCGCCTGCGGGCTGAGCGTGACAGCGACAGCACCGAAGGCGCCGCCGTTGACGATCTTCACACCGCCCAGACCGTCAGCAATCGCCGGAAGCGTGATGACGACGGCATCGGTGTCGACCCAGAACAGCTTGCCGGTGTCCTGCGCATCGAGCGTCTTGTTGGCGCTGATGACTTCGCGGACGGTGCGCGAGCCGTAGGGGTCCTGGAATACGCCGGCATTGAACTCGACGATTACGACGCCGCTGGAGACGAAGCGCTTGACGAAGCCGATGAAGACGCCGCCGACCGGGGAGAACACGAAGGTGTCGTCATCGGTGGCATAGACCGGCTGACCGATGTCGGTGATCACCGCGCCAGACACAGAAAGCTGCACTTGGCCGGACTTGGCAACTTCGACATTGATGGCGGAGGCGCTGCCGGCGGAGTTGTCCGCCTTGGCGACAGCAAAGCCGGCGAACAGGTTGGCCGCAGCCAGCGGTTGTGCAAGCCCGGTGCCGACAACGATGCCGACTGCGGCACCTTCGTAGATGATGTCGGCAGCAATGACCGGCAGATGGTTGCGCTCGCCCAGCTCGTAGGCGCGCGGCTTGTTGGTAGCAAGAGTGGTCATGGTTCAGATTCCTTTCTGGGTTGGGCCCGGTTACTTGCTGAAGATGCGGGCGTGACCGGACTCTTCCGCCTTGGTAAAGGCGACGAAGGATTCGAAGCTGCCGCCGAACTCGGCGCGAATATTCGCGTCCGCGTCCCACTTGGCTTTGCAGCGCGCGTCGACCGGCAGGTTCTTGTTGTCTGCCGCAGCGGCGTGGTCGCCAGATTGCGATGGCGTAGCCGGCACCGGAGTACCTGCATCCGCCGCGAGGTCAGCGGCCGCGTTGCCACGGAGCTTCTTCTCGGCGTTCAGCACGGCAAGCGCGGCTTCGGGGCCGGTGGTCTTGCCGTCGGCTTTGAATTGCGCAATGAGCGCTTCGTGGCCGGGCAGGGCTTGGGCTTCGACATCGAGGATGCGCTGGCGCTCGGCCGCCGCAGCCTCTTGGGCCAGCTCGGCGGCAAGCGCCGGGTGGTCCTTTTGCAGTGTGGCTTTGTCCATTGGGGTTCCTTTGGAGAATTGATCAGGGGTTGCACTGACCACGGGCGCGGCACCGGCGGCGGGTTCAGTGGTTTCGGTCGTTACAACAGGGGCGGCGGCGGTTGCGTCGATGGCGGGGGCTGCAGCACCGGCAGACTCGGCACCACGGCGCGGCTGATACGTGCCGGTCGCGAGCTGGTCGATCAGGCCTTCCAGGCTGGAGACACCGTCCGCGAGGCCGGCACTGATCGCTTGCTGGCCGATGAACAAGCGTCCGTCGGCCATGTCCTTCAAAACGGTTTCGACGGAGACGCCGCGGTGATTGGCGACTTCTCCGACAAAGATGGAATACAGGGTGTCGACCATGTCCTGGATGGTGGCGTGGCCTTCTTTGCTCAGCGGCGCATATTCGCTGGCGATGCGCTTGTATTTGCCGGCGTAGATTTCGGTGGTCTTGATGCCCATCTTCTTCTGGTACTCGCTCATGTCGACGTGCTGCGACACGACGCCGATGGAGCCCATGAAGGTGGTGTCGCTGGCGAGGAAAATGCTGTCGGCCGCAGAGCCGGCCCAATAGGCGGCGCTGGCCATCATGCCGTCGGCCCAGGCGACCACCGGTTTCTCGGCAGCCGCCTGGCGGATGACGGCGGCAAGGCTTTGCGTGCCGTCGACGGAGCCGCCGGGAGAGTCGATCATGAGGACGATGGATTTCACCTTCGGATCCGCCACGGCATTGCGGACATCGCGGGCGATAAGCTCGGTGCTGGCACCGCCGCTGATGCGGCTGAAGAGGTTCATGCGCTTCGCCATGACGCCATCCATGGGAATCAGGGCGACGCCGCGCTCGATCTGGTAGCCCTGATCCTCACGCTGCAGCGGGGCGCCGATACGGGCTTCCAGGGCGGCGAGGTCGATCTTTTCACCGCGCAAGTGCGTGGAATAGATTTCGGTGATCTCGTGCAGCTTGTCCGGGATGATGGCCCAGGGGGAGGTGAGTACGTCGATGGGTTTCATCAGTCATCCTTCTCGGTGTCTTGGCGGGACGTGTCCGGCTGATCCGGGTCTTCGGGCGCGCCTGGTGAAGCGGGGGTTGCGGGTGCCGGATCGGCCTTGATGCCGACTGGCAAAAGGCCGTCTTCGCGCGCGCGGCGGGCTTCGTTGACGATCTGCTCGTGGTTGTCTTCCCAGTCGCTGCCGTCGTAGGCCATGGTCTCCTTGGCGAGCGTGGTGCGACGCATCGCGAGATTCTTTTCGGTGGCGAGCGCTTCCTTGAGCGGATCGACTGAACCGGGCGCGTCGCCGACCCATTGGCTGCCGCAGTACGCCGCACGCCGGAAGGGATCGGCGAAGAAGCCAGGAGCGGAGATGCGGCCATTCGCGATTTCATCGGCAAGCCAGGCTTCGTAAATGGGCTGGCAGAAGTTGTCGGCCAGCCAATGGCGCTTTTTCATGAAGAAGCGCCAGGCATCGAGCAGGGCAGCGCGAGCGGCGGTGTAGCTGCTGGTGAAGTGCTTGATGAGCACTTCGAACGGCAACTCGAGCGCGACGCCGATCTGGCGCAGGATGGCTTCGACGAAGGGCTCGAATGCGGTGTTCGGGCGGCCGGGGTTGGCGGTTTCAATCTTCTCGCCGGGGCGAAGATCCGCCACGAGACCGGAAGATAGCTCGCCATTCCATGAACCGGTGGAACCACCCGAAGGAGCGACATTTCCGGACGTCGCGCTCGCATCAGGCGTGAAACCGCCAGCTGCGGATTCGCTGGTGACGAAAACAGCAAAAAAGCTCGATACAACGGCGGCACTGATCTCGGCCTCGGTGTAGCGGCCGATCTGCTTGATGTGCTCGACGACGGGCGAGAGATAGGGCACACCACGGGTCTGGCCGATGCGAAGCCGGTCAAACAAATGCAAGACGTTTCGGCGGCCGGTCTTGGCGCCGAAGACATCGCGGACATCCCACTCGGAAGCGGCTTGTCCGAGCAGGATGTTGCCGGGGTGCTGGCGCAGGATATGGACGCGAACCGGGGCGCCGTCTTCATCCAGCTCGATGCCGCCGGCAAGCCGAGGGGTGTCGACAACGCGGTCCTTGTTGGTGACGCGGTCGGCTTCAATGAGCTGGACGGCGAGACGGAAGGGCCAGCCGGGGCGCTGCTTGTACGGCAACAGGGCAAAGGTGTCGCCCTTTTCGAGCGTGGAGCGCAAGGCGAGATCCTGCAAGCCGTAGAAGGTCTGGCTGCGGGTGACGTCGCAGTTCTTGCTCATGGCCCACATGCTGAAGCGGCGTTGCACGGTGCGCTGCCATTCGCTGGCCTGCTCTTCGGTCCAGCCGAGCGCGGCGCGATCGACAACGGAACGCAAGGCGAGGCCGGTGCCGACGACGTTGGTGCAGACGGTGCTGATAGCGCCCGTGGCGATGGGCTCGTTGCGGAGCAAATCGCTGGAGCGGTCGCGCAGCTCAGGCAGGTCTGGCAGGATGGCGGCATCAGCCGAGGCATTGCCGGGGCGCCACTTGGCCATGGTGCGCTTGCTCTTGCTGCCGCCGGTGTAGCCGCCAGCGAGCGCTGCCATCTGGGCACGGGCCATGAGGCGCTTGGTGCCGCGCTCGGGATCGACATACCGAACGATGCGATCGGCAAGGGTCTCCCGGACCACGATGCGCTCGCGGCCGAATTTGAAGGTGTAGTCCATGGATCAGTAGGGCGTGATGCCGCGCAGGCGGATGCCGCCGCCGCCGCCGTTGGAAAGACGGTCGACTTGCGATTGCCAGTACTTGATCTGGTTCAGGATTTCGGCAGAGTCGGCGCGCTTCAACATGCGGTCGCCAATGCGGTACTCCTGGCTTGTCGCGACAGCGGCGCTGGCGGCGAGCCATGCGTCGAGCTGCGCTTGTGCCTGGGCGAGTGTGATGCCGGACATGTTTACTCCTGGTTGATGCCGCGCGAGCGAACTCGGCGACCGCTAGATTGCGCGGGCGGTGTCGGTGGGACCGGTGCCGCGTTCCGTCCGCTGAACAGGTCTTGCTCACGCGGCTCGAACATCGCCTGGAACCGATCCCAGTCGCTTTCGCGCATCTTGTGCACACCAACACCTGGATGGCGCGCGGCGGCAATGGCGTAGACGAAGGTGTCGAGCGCTTCGTTGCGGGTCTGCTGCTTTTCCCAGCGGCGGCTGCGGGGGTTGAATATTTCAGCGCATAGCTGGGTGAAATATTCTTCAGGCAGCTCGTCGCTGAAGTGCACCATGCGGTCGTCGGCGTGCATCAGCTTGCCGTCGTTCTGCAGCCAGAGAAACAGGGCGTGCTTGATGGTGTCGGTGCCAATGACCCAGGAGCGGGCGCCATGGGCAACAGACTTGCCATTGATGCGGCGGTCTTGCTGGCGCGCGGCGTCGATCGCTTGCTTGCCTTGAATCTTGGATCCGTGGCCACCGATGACACCTCGATGCTGCCTCGGTCTGACAAAGTTGAGGACTTCGTCGGTGAGGTAGTTGGTGTCGATGATGGCGCAGCAGATTTTCATCGATACGCCAAAGGCATTGGTGAGCGGGCGGAGCAGCCAGGCGTCGAGGTCGTCCCAGACTTGCTTTTTCGTTGGGTCACCAGAGAAGATCTGGTAGTCGATGACCCAGACTTTGTTGCGACCCCAGCCGAGGAGCTGGGCTTCCAGGCGATTGCCCTGAACGTCGACGCCGGCAGTGAGCAGCAGACAGCCGGCGGGAATGGTGCGCAGCGGGTACTTCTCCGCCCGGGCTTTAATGATTTCCCAGTCGAGCTTCTCGGTGGGATCTTCAAAGGTCTCGGCCCGGTAGATGTTGATGTAGGCTTTTTCCTTCTCGGGGTCGCCTTTGATTTCGTCCCACATGGCGGCGAGCGTGGCCCAGCTAAGGCCCATGCCGAGCGATGCGTAGGCGGCCCAAGCGTGGAAGCCGGGGACCTTGCTTTCCGGATTGCCGGGAATCCATCGCGCACGACCGCCCATGTGTTCATCGGGCAGAAACGTGGGCTTGTGGTGCTCTTCGATGATGCAGCCGTTGTGCTCGCAGACGAAGTGGGCGGTCTCGGGCTGGCCGGTCGTCCAGTGGAAATTGTCCCACTTCAGCACCTGGAGCTCACCACACTGCGGGCATGGCACGTGGTAGCGGCGCTGATCGCTGAGGTTGAACTCCTTGTTGATCTTCGACAGCGACTGGATGGTCGGGGTGCTGCTGACGAATTCCTTGCTGATGTCGTGGTAGGCGATCAGCGCCCGCCGCGCGATCGTCATCGGGTCGCCTTCGATGCCCGCAGACTGCGGATAGCGATCGACTTCGTCCATCCAGAGCCTCGCACCACCACGCGCTGCAAGCGATGTGGGGGTGTTGGCGCCGGCGACCTTCAAGCTGCCGCCGGCGTAGGACTTTTTCAGGATAGTGTTGCTGCCGTCGCGCGATTTGGCTTTGGCCATGCACTGCTCGACCGCGGGCGAGGCGTTGGCGATCGGCGTGAACTTGTCGTTGCTCCAATCTTCCGCAAGCTCAATGGTCGGATAGACAACAAGCTGCGTCTGCGGGTCGTGCGCAATGTGATACATCACGAAGTTGGTGCCGACCTGCGTCTTCAGCAGCTGCGACGACAGCATCGCGATAACCTTCTTCGCTGGGTGGTGCGGCGAGAGGCACTCCATGATCTCGCGAGACATCGGGACGCGGTCAGTCTTGAACTGCCCTGTCTTCGGACTGGTTCCGGCAGGCAGCACGACGTGGTCATCGGCCCAGCGCCAGATGCTCAGGTTTTCACGCGGCTCCCACGCGCGCGCCAGCGCCTCGCAGGCCAGGCGATACCCGTCAGCCAATCCGTCAAGAGGCATTACTGCGCGGTTGTGTTCTGCAGCTCGGGCATGGCCCGCAGCATGTTGGCGATCTTGCGGCAGACATCGCCGACTTCGCGCTGCAGGATCTCCCGAACCTTCGTCGGATCCGACTCCGCAGCCAGGACCTGCGCAAGATCGTAAGGCAGCTTTTCCAGCGCCTGGCGAACCATCACAGCATGATCAGCCAGTGCACGATCAACGCCTTCGCGGTCGACAACCTTGCCTTGCTCGCGGGCCAGCTTGAGCTCTGACAGCGTGGCTTCAGCGGCTTCGCGCCGCGCCGACTCTGTGACTCGGCGACCGTAGGCGCTGTCGGTATTGCCGCGGCCGGATGATTCTCCCAGGTCAAGCTCGTCGCTTTTTGGTGCAGCGGGTTTTTCGCCGCGCTCGCGCTCATGGCGCTTGACCACCCCATGCTTCGCCGGGTCTGCCGTCTCCGAAAGCCGTGCTTCCGATTCCGCAACCAGCACGTTGCCGCTCGCATCAATTACCAGACGCCCAGCATCAACCCAGCGGGTAATGGTCGACTTGTTCAGGCCCTTCATGCGGGCATACTCGGCCCGGGTAACTGAGACTGGATTCATGGCGCACCATGGTTGCGGGTTGCGTTGCGCCACCCCGCACGGTTGCATAACCTGCAACGCAAAAAACTAGCGCGATTTCGCGGTCTTCGGCGC
>JACCDR010942977.1_pt1 | contig 28945 bp, 21 predicted proteins | sample 7446431 | NCBI WGS metagenome assembly JACCDR01 (sample SAMN15323443, study PRJNA562643) | freshwater metagenome | isolation source: river surface water | place: USA:Blue River Watershed | collected 2017-08-17
AAGCAAAACGCTATAGGCAGCTTCCATGTTATATTAGGGAGAAGAGCATGAAGATATTAGTAACTGGTGGAAGCGGCTTTATTGGTAGTAAACTATTATATAGTTTAAATGAATTGGGTAGACATGAAATTTTTGCTTTCGACAGTAAGAAACTTAATATTCTTAGTAAAGAAGATATTAAAGGTTTCATGGAAACAGTAAAGCCAGACATCATCTTTCATCTAGCCGCTGTATCAGTTGTTAAACTACAGGATGATTATCACTCATGGCCAACCGAAGTAAATATTATTGGTACGCAAAACTTACTTCAGTACGCCCCACGCGGTAGTAAATTTGTGTTTGCTTCCTCTGCTACGGTTTATGGTAATTGCGGTAATGGTATTGCAAGAGGTGAAGGTGAAAGACTATATCCAACATCTGTTTACGCTGCAACTAAAGTTGCTTGCGAATACTTAGTTAATATATATGCTGAGCAGAGAGAGTTGCAGCCACTTATACTAAGATATGTGGCTAATGTTGGTGTTGGCGCTACTCATGGCGTTTTAAAGGATATCATCCGTAAAATTCAAGCGCCAGGCGATACTATTACTTTACTAGGTAAAGAGCCTGGGTCTATTAAACCATATATGCATGTTAGTGACACGGTTGATGCAACTATTACTATGGCTTTTAATAACAACCAATTCCTACCTAAACGTTATAGAATTTACAATGTTAGTCCAGTTGATACTTGTAGTGTAAAAGAAATGGCTGAATTAGCTATGTTGGTGCTTCGTAAGAAAAAAGATATTATCTGGGATGAAAGTGGTAATTGGTTTGGGGATAACAATAGAGTACATATAGCTCCATATTATATACATAATTATTGGAAACCAAAGTATTATTTTTCAAAGGATGCTATATATCAAGCTTTAAAGGAGTCATCATGCGAGTAATGGTTACTGGTTGTGCGGGTTATATTGGAAGTGTGTTGACACATTGGTTGCTCCGTCAAGACTACGAAGTATTTGGCGTAGATACACTGATGTATAATAACAAGCATGTTATAGATAAGTTGGTTCGTTATGATAGGTTCAGCTTCTTAGAATTAGATGTTTGTAATCTAAATAAAAATGACTTCAAAGATATAGACGTGGTCATGCCACTTGCTGCTATAGTTGGCGCTCCAGCTTGTGATAGAAAACCAGAACGCGCGTATATGACTAATACAGATGCTATTCATACTATGTGCCATAACCTATCTAAAAACCAGCGGATTATTTTCCCTAACACTAATAGTGGTTATGGTTTAAAAGGCGAAGCCGTTTGCACTGAAGAAAGTCCACTAGAACCCACTTCACATTATGGTAAAACTAAATGTGCTGCTGAAAAAAGGATTTTAGAACATGGCAACGCCGTTAGTTTACGTCTTGCTACAGTATGTGGGGTTTCCCCTCGTATGCGTTTTGACCTAATAGTTAATGACTTTTGTGCTAAGGTAAATTACGGTCTACCATTTACTCTATACGAGCCTAACTATAAAAGAAACTTTGTAAGTGTACATGATGTTGCTAGAGCTTTTATATTTATGATTACTAATAATGACCTGACTGGCGTTTATAATGTCGGTCATCATAATGGTAATATGACCAAATTACAATTATTACAACTTGTTGAAAAGCTATATGGTATACAGTACAAAACTTACAAAATAGGTGAAGGGCGTGACCCAGACCAAAGAGATTATTTTGTTAGTACTGATAAGATTGAAAAGGTTGGTTTCCACTGCATGCACTCGATAGAAAGCGCTATCCTATCATTAGAATCAATTCTAGCAATGCACACTAACGAAGAAATAAAGAAGATGGGTAATGTATGATTATAACTAGAACGCCAGTGCGCGTTAGCCTGTTTGGTGGTGGTACTGACTATCCCGAATCTATTAAGCAGTGGGGAGGGTTGGTGGTAGGTAGTTGTATAAATAAGTACAGCTATATTACATGCAGGCGCTTACCCAAATTCTTCAATTATCATAGTCGTATAGTCTATTCTAAAATAGAAACCGTGCCATCTAATAATGATATAGAGCATCGTGTAGTCAAAGCTGCAATCAAAGCTTGCGGACTTTCAAACGTACCACTTGAAATATCTCATATGGCCGACCTTCCAAGTAAGAGCGGCACCGGCTCTTCTTCTACTTTTACTGTCGGTCTAATTAATGCCCTTTCCCTGCTTAATAATGAACATCTAAATCCTTTTGAGCTATACAATTATGCTAAGACAATAGAGCAAACTATTTTACAGGAAAACGTTGGTTGTCAAGACCAAGCGTGGGCAGCATTCGGCGGGATGAACTCGATAGAGTTTACTCCTTGTGGTAGAATAAAAGTTATTCCTATTCTAAAAAGCGAAGCCGATATTATCAAACTATCTAATAGTCTGATTATGTACTTCACTGGCATACATCGTACTTCATCTGATGTTGCTGGTACTTACGTGCCAACATTATCTGATAAGAAAACAGAACATCATGAATTATTAAAGATAGCCCGTAAAGGCACCACCCTATTAGAGCAAGGGGCTTATCATACTATTGGCGAATTACTACATGAGAGTTGGTTAATCAAAAAGAGTTTTTCTAAAAGCGTTAGTAACCCACAGATTGATGAATTATATAATATAGCCATGAATGCTGGGGCTACTGGCGGTAAGCTTATGGGTGCTGGCGGCGGCGGTTGTATACTATTTCATGTACCTATGGAAAAAAGATATAATGTGATGGAAGCGCTAAAAGATTTACTACATATTCCATTTAAGTTTGAACCCAAGGGGAGTACGTTGATTTATGCTTCAGCTTAAAGACAAGTTAATTGGAGTTACAGGTGGTACTGGTTTTCTAGGTAAGCATATTTGCGAATTACTTCGCTGGCATGGTGCTGATGTAATAGCACTATCGCATCATAGAAGAGGGGGCGAGCAAGTTAACTTACTAAACACAACTAGTGTGTGGAATACATTTGGACGACATCAGTTTGACTATGTTATTCATGCTGCTGGTTACAACGGTGGTATCGCCTTTAATATGGCTTACCCATATGGTATATTCGCTAACAATACTGAAATGGCTATTAATGTAATTAATGCTTGCATAGCACACAGAGTAAATAAGCTAGTATCTCTTGTTACATCTTGTGGCTACCCTGATGTCCACTGCATAAATGAGAATATGACTGAGGATTTATATCTGCATGGGGTTGTAAATGATACCGTAGCTTGCCACGGTTACGCAAAAAGAAATCTTGTTTTGGCCAGTAAATATGCTAAGCAGCAGGAGGGGTTGAATGCAATCACCGTTTGCCCAACCACTCTGTATGGGCCACATGATAATTTCAGTGAAAAGAAGAGTAAGGTTATGGGCGGGCTTATTAGAAGATTTATGAAAGCCGCACAAGAAAAAGCTACTGAGGTTACGTGTTGGGGAACAGGCGCGGCCATGAGAGAATTCATGTATGTTAGAGACGCTGCCAACTACGTCATCCTCGCCCTGCAAAAATACGAGGATAGTGAACGCCCATTAAACATCGGGAGTGGACAAGAATTAACTGTGAAAGAGCTTGCTGAAAAGGTCGCCAAAGCTGTAAAATATTATGGCGCAATACGTTGGGACACCAGCAAGCCAGACGGGCAAGCCAGAAAAAGGCTAAGTCGTAAACGTCAATTAGAGATATTGGGTGAGTTACCATTAACGCCGTTGGATGCTGGGATTGAAAATACTGTTAATTGGTGCTTGAAAAATCAAGAGGTTTTAATATGAAATTAGGTATTGCAGTCAAAAACTTAGGCCCACATCAATTAGCTTATTACGCTATCAAAAACATTAATCTGTATTGTCGTGATAGATGCGACATGGACTGTATTCTGTTCTATGAGAATCAATCCCGCCCATGTCTACCAATGAATTTCGCCACAATGCAAATCTTTGAATCATATTGCTATGACGGAATTATGGTAGCAACCTGTTTAAGTACAGCAGACAAGGTTATTAAATCGCCTGGAAATAAAAAGAGATTTTTCTATGTTTGGGACTTAGAGTGGATTAGGTTTGCTAATAAACACTTTAATGTTCTACACGGCATATATGCCCACCCAAGTATTCAACTTATAGCCCGTAGTGAAAGCCACAAAAAACTTATTGAAGATTGTTGGAACGTAAAGGTGAAGGGTGTAGTTGATGATTTGAATATAGAGAGTCTTATCCAATGTCTAAACTAGACGAGGTTTATCTTCGCGATGCCTATGAAGTTCGCAAATTAAGTACCTATGAAATAGCTAAAGAAGTGGGGACTTATCCAAACAAAATACGTCGTCTATTAGATAAATATCAAATCAAACTGCGCGATAAAGGCGAGGCTCAAGCTAACGCTCTTAAGCAGGGAAGGCATAAACATCCAACTAAAGGTAAGAAGCGTTCCGAAGAGGTGAAGATTAAAATCAGTGAAAGTATGGGGCGGCTGTGGCAAAGGATGCCAACCTCTGAAAGAGATAGAAGAGTAGCGATAGCTAAACAACAGTGGGAAGATATGAGCCTGGAAGAGCGAGAAGAATTCAAAAGGCTTGCTATTGAAGCAGTTAGGATAGCTGCCGTTGATGGTTCCAAACTAGAAAAATATCTTCTTATCGAACTCAACAGACGTGGGTACGAAGTTAAATTTCACGCCGAAAACGTTGTTGTAAATGAGGACTTGCAAATAGACCTCTTCCTGCCTAAACTTAATACAGCTATAGAGATAGATGGCCCAGCCCACTTTTATCCAATATGGGGTGAGGAAAATCTAGCAAAACATCTAGTAAGTGACAATGTTAAAACCGGTTTGATTCTTGAAGCTGGCTACGTCATGATTCGCATCAAGCATCTCATCAAATCTACTTCAAAGATACATGAAAGAAAGCTATTGACAAATCTGCTGGGAGTGCTAAAATCGATAGAAGGTAAGTTCCCTCCTACTGGTGAACGCTTCATAGAAATAGAGGTAAAGTAATGGAAGAAACAGACTTAACTACACTTAAAATTGAACCACCAACAGAAGAAGATTCTCCTGTCGCAAATGTGGAAATTAAGCAGGAAGGGGAAGACATACCGGAAATGTCAGATGTAGGTTGGTCAGATTATGTCCTACGTCAGCTTGAAGATGATGAAGTATATGATGGTAATCCAACAACAGACGGGCTACGTCGTATAGCCAGGAAGATTCTTGGTAAGGTAATTTACAGCGCGCCAGATGTTGTACAAGCGCCAAACATTATGAATGACTATCACGCTGTAGTCAAATGGGTTATTAAAATACAAGATTGGGAAGATGATATTATAGAGTTTGGCGACTGCTCTGACTTCGGTAGATATAACGCTCCTGTACCAAAGGAAGGCGAAAGGGCTATTGACTATGCCAGGTGGGCATCTGCTACTGCGGCCACTAAGGCCGAAGGCAGGGCGCTTCGTAAAGCTCTTAACTTAAAGAGAGTTATTGCTGCTGAAGAAGCTTCATCTAATACAGAGAGCTACTTACCTAGCAAGATTACGCCAGGACAAATCAATTTTATCGATATGATGTGTCAGCGTAATAATATCAATGTACTCAAACTAATTGGTTTAAGTAAGAAAAGCAACTATAAAAGAGTTGAAGATATGCCATATGGCGCTGCTATTCAAATGAACAAATATCTGAGTGGTGGGCAAAACGGTGGCAAAACAAAGTTCCCAGAAAGTATTTTAGGTTACGATTCTAATTGGAGAAACAATGCTGAAAGCTAATTTTAAAGTCAGACCCGAACTCGTTTTTGAAATTGAAGCAAAAGAACAAAAAGATGTTTTTCGCAACATAGCTAGCATCCAAGAGGTGTTTAGTGAAAAGGTATGTGGTCTATGCGGCAAACCAGATATTAAGTTTGTTGTTAGAGAAATAGAAGATAATGAGTTTTATGAGATGCAGTGTACTAACGCTGGATGCTATGGTAAACTAGCCTTCGGTCAGAACAAAAAGGGTGGAACCATTTATCCTATTAGGAAACTAAAGGATGGTCTTCCTGCTAAATCTGAAGACCAACCACCGTTTGATTTCAAGACTAGCGGTTGGCATAAATACGACAAGAATAAAGTCGCCGCTAAAAAACCTGCCGGCAAATAAAGACTAAGGGCGACAGAATTATCTGCCGCCCTTCTTCATTTACTTCTTCTTTTTCTCTACCTTTGGCTCAGCTTCACCTTCGGCTGGAGCAGGTTCTTCAGCCTTTGGCTCTGGCTGTACTGGCTGTATAGCTTCCATCTTCACGTCAGAAACAAGCTTGCCTCCATGTAGGAAGTTTCTTGCTTCACGAACTATTACGGTTGTTACTGTAACAACTAATGGAGTCCAAGTACCAAAATCTACTTTAGAGACATTATCTCCTAAATAAACTAGGCCAGCATCAGCAGCAGCAATAGCTACACCCTTGGCCAATTCCTGAACTTGGTCTACTGTGACGCCAGACACGCCTAAAGTAGCAGCCGTTGACTTTACCATTTCTTTAACCTTGTGATACATATCGTGCATAATAATCTCCTTATAGATACTCTAACGAAGTATATAAACCATATTGTGTTTTTGAACCAATGGTATCGGGACTTGCACTAATAGCTAAATACCAATCGTGTTGTGTATCGCTTGTGTTTGGTCCGTTGGGACTTAAACCACTAGTACCGGGTGAAGCCACTAGGCTCTGAACTACAGCAGAACCACCCGGCGTATTCCATGTTACATCTCCAGAGCCACTATTGTCTTGCAAATTATTAGTATGAATTAATTGTGCAGTTTTAGTCGTGACACCAGAGGCAGGATTATCTGGATTAACTCTATCGAAAATTCTAACAGCAGCATTTTGTACTTTAACTGCTGAACCATGAGTGAATCTAATATTTAATGTTGCTTGATAATTAGGTATATAACGTAAAGCTAAACCGCTACCGGTTTGACCAACGATACCACTGCCAGGGTGACTCCACTTGATATTATCAACTTCTGGACCCTGAGCAGTACCAGCCGCATTAGTAATATATGTTCTACCCTGATATTGTCCTACTTGGACAGAAGCGCCGAAACCGGCATCACCATAAAAACCTAAACCTGAACCGGCTAGGTCGTTAATGGTAAAATCGGAACCAGCTAAAAATGAAATTAAAGCCATATTTTCTCCTCTATGCGACTATATAGAATACACCGTCTTACGGTATACAATCAGCAGCAACTACATACCACTTATTAGCTGTAACACAATAACCAGCCATTACCTTACTTCCCCCGCTAACTCCAACACTAAACCAATTATGAATAGTTAATACCCATGATGTGTTTGCCTGACCATTACTAACAGTCATTGTTCCGCTTCCATTAGCAGGAAGAGGGGTGCCAGATGGGAGAGTGCCAATTAGAATATCATGCACCGTCCACACACCTCTGTACTGGTCATATAACAAATCAACTGGGCCAGTCTTCCATAGATGCGACTGTCTTAATGTGTTTGGTGTGTATGACGTGCCTGGATTACCATCTTCATCTCCTGGGACATATTTACCATCTATAGTCCAACCCCAACCACTTACGACTAATGGGCCTCTTAAAGCTAAAGCTCTTATATCTTCAGCATCAGGAACATTCTGATAACCATGCATACCAGAATAAGTTTGTCCCCAAGCTAGTTCGTTAATATCATTACCAGGGATAAATGGATTATAGTTATAAGCCGATGGGCCAAAATTAAACTCACCATCTACTGCCTGAATTTTAGATATACCAATAGCCCCAGTGTTTGTGCTAAATGGACGGAGTAAACCGGTAACAGACATAATAGCGGTGCGTTGCCAGACAGCATCTTCATTAGCACCATTACCATTTTTTATTTCTAATAGTGTGGCACTAGAAACGGCCACCCTCTTCCCTTCTGCTAAACCTGGGTCATCTTTGATTTCACTTATAAATGTAGTATGAGGACTTTTACGGGCAATAGCATTATTCATATTATTCAGCCAGCCGCCCCAAGCATTATTATAAGCTATATTTTTACCAATCTGTTGATTAATAGCCTTACGTAAATCTCTTCTCATATTAGCTGCAAGCCGCCCAAACCTTTCAAAGCGCTTAGCATTATCTTTAGAGAATACTCCAAAATGAGGTGTGAATGTAGCTAAACGATATGTTGTTGTAATACCACGTTCGCCATAACTCACATCTATATTAGTGATATTGGGTCCATCGGCTTGTAGTGTATCTCCAAGCGAATATCCTGGTGGGCCTACTTTAGTAAAATCGCCAGTCTCATACAGTGTCATAGCGCTAACAGCTTGTGTGACTTTAGCTTGCGCTGCAAGGTTCATATATGTGAAACCACCATAGTTCCACGGAACAAGACTACTGTCATATTCAACACGGACTTTGCCGGTTGCTCCCTGTAGGAACCACGGGCCATATGTGTATATGTTACTTTTTAGTGGGATAGCGATGAAGTCTGGTTGATGGGCTGGTGGGGCTACTCTTGCTAGAGCATTACCGCCAGCAATATTCTTATTGAATCCTAATACGTCGCCCACTGGCTGTCCAAAAACTTGAGCAACAGCATTAATATTTCCAGCACCATCTACTGGTATTTCATATAGTGGATTATTCAGCTTAACAACCACAACAGGAGCGGGTGTGAAATAAACCTTGGGGTCCAAATCACACTTAAGATATAAGCCATCGGTGCCAAGAAAGAAATCGGAGCCTTGTAAGCGACTTAAGTCTAAACCAGCTAGATTAGAAAATAAACAAAAACAAAGAAATTTTCCATCTTCAGTTTTAAACTGGTCTTCTGCTAATAGCGGCAGTCCTAACGGCGAAGCCCCATCTTGTAAGTAACCTCCATCAGTAGATGGTTCTAAACTATAGCTTACCTTTAGCGTCTCTGGGTCAGTTGAGCTTACTACAAATGGGATACCAACCATAAATTGTTTACCCATATATTCTGTAGCATAATTCTTTACAAACTGCCATACGCGATTGCTTCGCACATTATTCAATGTAATAATTGCTGCATCGTTTGCTAGTTTAACTGCTGCTGGCCTGTCATCAACTGGGTCATTACCAAAAGCCGCTCGGATACCGTTAACCGCTCCCCAAGTTGAGTTTACTCCTATAATTAAAGCTTCTATAGGTCTATTAATTGCCATATAGGTAGACCAAGTATCAAAGCTCTCCATAGCACAACACATTTCAAATATAGTACATGGATATGTAAGACCACCAACTATATCTCCTACTGGTGTGGCGTTTAATTCCATTGCATGAGCCATGCCAGCGCCCGTTCCAACGATTGGATTACCTAAAGAATCCAGTCCCCAGTAGGGTTGGATGCCTTGGATACCGTTAAAATATAATTCTTTTTTTTCGCCACCTATTAAAAAGACGCTGGTTGTTTCATTACGAGACTCTAATCCAGCGCTACTGCGTAGTAAGTCTACTCCGTAACCATCGTCTTGTAGTGAAGCAATAGCGCCTAATGACTGCTGGAAATTTCTACTAGCAGTTCTAATTCTAATAGTAGTACCAACTAACTCTACGAAGTAATCACAGCCACCATCTTCACATATCAGATTGATAACTTCCATCAAACTAATAATTGGACCGGGGACACGATAGTAAGCAGGAGGAGATGGTAACTGTGTTAAATCTAAACCGTAGGTTACACCTCTATAATTAAGCGCCCGTCCATAGTCGCCAGTTAAGCTACTAGTCATAGCTACAATAGCGTCTTTGATTTTATACCAGGGCATGCCAGCATCATTAACTAGCGAAGAACCAAAACCAGTAAGATTCTCCCACCAGCCGAAGGCATTTAGAACGTTAGCGACATTGACAGCGCCCCTATAAGCGCCTATAATAATTTGTGTGCCATCTAGGATTGTCCTAGCATCTATGCAAGTAACTTCAAAGGTTGGTAAACCACTAGTGTCGTTTGTACGCACCCATTTTTGTAGCAGTCCAAAGAAATAAAATGGTCCGTGTTGAAAATAGATTGGAGTACCAGGCAAAGGTGGATTGAAAAGGTCATTATTGTCTGGGTCTTCTACTACGGAACATCTAAATTCGCTAGATTGCTGGTTCCAACCGATATTAGTATTATATCCTCTAACAGATGCACCGCAAAATGTTAGTGCCATCTCTCCTCCTTATGTCTTGTACGTCCAGGCGACATTTCTACTATATCGTCCCGTATGTTCTTGCCAATTTATATCATCTTGTGTTTTCATAACTGAAGAACCCATAGGCGTATAGGTGGCGACTATAGAATCAGTATTAGGCTTTGTTGAAGCTGGCGTACTCATAGTAGGTGTTGGCATTACTATTTCTATAGCTAATCTTTGTTCTCTAGCAGTAACGGTATTGATAGGCTGTAAGATAGGGCCGTCTGCTTTACCCGGTATCACCAGTGAAGCAAATACATCCAACGGCCTCTTTTCAGAAGTTTGTATAGTGCCAGTTATAGCTCCAGGGAAAACGATTGGTCTATCATCATATTCTCTGTTGAAAGAGATGGTTCCCTGATGTATGTTCTTACCAACAGAACTTGATAGTACGGTTGGATTTAAAGTAATGCTAGCGTTAGCCTCAGCTATACCAAACAGAGCAGGGTCTAATAATGTCCATCGGGCTAGAGCATTTGTCCACCTATCAGTAGTTAATTCAAACGTAGTTGTATCTCTAACTTCAAGCCCAGTTAGATTGCCCTCAATAGAAACTCTTGTTTGCCCATTTTCAGACCGTCTAACGTTTACGGTATACTCCTCTATGCAGGGAACACCATCGGTGTCTGCTGGATTATAAAGTAACCACGATTCACTCGCAGTATATTTTCCTCCTGCTTCATCTATTGACTGGCCACGAACATAGTTATAGGCTTCGCAATTAGGAAGAGTGCGGGCGTTGGGGTCATTAAACATTTCAGGGTCTATACCTAGATTATTATCCAACACAATATCCCTAGCCACTTTCCAACCTGGGTTTATTAAAGTGCCATCAATATCATAACTAGCTTTAGCCGCAGCACTAATTGTGTGAGTTAATCTAAATGTTCTCCCCCTGTCATCCGCCTGCTCAAGTGACCAGTTTTCATCTGTGATACCATTATCTGGTGTCATCTCTGTACTACCAAACCAAACGGTGTCAGCTTCAAAGCTAACGTTGAAAGTACAGGTATCGTACCATTTACCTTCTTCAAAAGTTAAATTACGTAATCTTACTATTGCCTTGACGGGCTGGCTACCATCAAACGGTTGTATTTCTAATAATTTATTTTTACGTGAAAATAATTCTGTTAGAGCGCCCTGCTTTGCTAGAATAGCTTTCAATCTGGAAATATCGGCAATACTCTCGTCTGGTGGATAACCACTAGCATTCCAAAATGTTCCGCTGGAGTTTGGCGAACCCATATAGGCTACAATAGTACCCTTCAATGTAATCACAAACTGACTACGAGTAGGCGTACCGTCTGCTCTTCGCTCAACCTCTTTTGAGATAGTAGCAAATGGGCCAGGAATAATCTTATTGCTGTCGAAGATGACGGGCATAATTAAAATCCATGTGTGTAAAGTTTAAGGGTTCCCGTTGGGCGTCCTATAGTACTAGGTATAACTAAAGTCATAGAGCCATCAAATAAGAATGCGCCACTCACAACACACGTCATTGATTGTGTAGCGGGTTCTCCAGGCCCCCTCATATATAACGTAATAGCATCGCTTGGCATACGGTTGATAAACAGGTTTAATGTTCCAGTCAATGGCAACGCCCCAGCAGTATTACCAGACCCCTTAATAAATAAGGTGGTAGACTTAGCAAACATCTCATTATATAGTACTAAGCTCATTGAGCCTGCGGTAAACTGATTAGCACCAGAAACATACATATTCATGTTTCTAATAGTACTATCGTATAGGGGGCCTTGTATAAACAGATTTAGTCTGCCACTAGGAGTGTTCCCTTGTGCTGATTCCAAAAACAAATCTATTCCACCAGTATGACTACCCACGCCTGGGTCGCCACCACTAACCACCAATGTCGTACTGCCATTATAAGCAGAAGGAGATGGGGTTGTAGTATAAAGGTTTAAACTCCTACTCAGACCAGTATTAGTAGTGCCATTAACAAATAGTGTTGTATTATTAGTTTGCTGGCTATATCCATTAATATACAACGGGTGATTATTATTGATGCTATTTCCACTACCAGATATAAATAATGTAGTGTTGCTGTTTATCGGTGAATGACCAGCCATAAACAATGTACATGAGTTATCATAGAAGGTGCCACTACCTCCTCCTGCTAAATTCTGTAATAGGATTAATAAGCTCATACTCTACGTCCTAAGTCTGGCAATTTCTGTTCAATGAACTGGTCAATAATTTCATTTGTTTGTGCTGCAATCATCTTGGTGATAGATGGCTCAAGAGCAGTTAGAATTTCTAGACCGTTATGTACAACATTAACATTATGGTTGGCTTCCATAGTTATAGTGTGCGGAATCTTAGATAGGCTATCTGCTAGAGAGGTAGCTATAGCACCAAAACCGTTTAACGCACCAGCTAAGCCAGCAGCAGGACCGGCAAAGCCAGTTAATGCAGTAGATAGTGAATTTGCGCTTACAGCGAAACCAGCAAACGCGCCCGCCGTACTACTACTTAAATCAGGTTGTGAGAAACGTTGACCGAATCCACCACCAGCAAATCCCCCTCCTGCTAAATACTGATAGTTTACAGTGCCACCATTAGCTAGGTGTTGAAGATTGTCATAACCGATTCTTTCAGCAGCACCGCGATTCATTACAAACTCGCCTGGAGTCAACATCGCTGGGACCGTGTCTGTATTACCATAGCCTGGAACAGCGCCACCTAAATTAAATGCTAATGGGCGACCAGTTTTTTGAGCAATTTGTTTCTTAATCTCATCTAGTCTAACTACCATTTCATTATAAGTGTCTTGGGCTGGTATTAATTGCTTATCCAAATTATCAATTATTTCTGGGTCAACGTTAACAATTTTTTCATTTTTAATTTCTTCTATTTCTAATCTTGCTTGGTTAACTAAGTTTCTAGCTTCTGTAAATTGATTAGAAAGTTCAGCACCACCTCTTCTGGAAGTTAAGAAAGAGCTTTCTTCTTCATATAATAAACCAAACCTATCTGTTTTCTGGGCATCAGTTAAGGCCGCTTTCCCTGTTCTTTTTCTTTGTAGTTCTTCTAACTCTAGTCTTCTATTAACAACCTTCTGAAGAATTTCTTTATCAGATACAGAATCCCCAGTCATTTTATCAGCACTATCTCTTAATAATATAATAGCAGCTTCTTTATCAGCAATATCCTGCTTACTTCCTAGTTCTCCTGCTTGCTTCTGAATTTTATTAAGAACGTTTTGTTTTTCCTCTTCTTTTAATCCTGCTGTAGCTTTTAAAGCTGTAACTTTAGTTATGCGCTGTCTAGTATTTATAGCCTTATTAAGAGCTAAATATCTAGTATATTGTTCATTATCTAATACTGCTTCAGGATTATCAACCCAATTTTCTTCGCCGTATTGCTCATTCATCTCTCTAGTAAACTTAATCAAGTTATCTTTAGCTTGTAATTCTTCTGCTCTAGCTAATGCCGCTGTTAGTTCAAGTTTATCTTTACCAAACTTTTCTTTTTTTTGCTCTCTTTCAATAAGTTTATCTGCCTTATTTACCAAAGGACGTAAGCCAAGAACAATTTCTCTTGAACTAATAGGCTTAAAAGGCAATACGGCTTCTTTGACTACTCTATTCAAGAATAGTCTGTCGTCAGTACCGTTATTTAAGTTATATCCATTTATATCATCTTTAGTCTTTGGTACAGCACTCCATTTCTCTATATAATTAGTCCACTCAGCCTTACCTTCTGTTAGTGAATTAAATAATTCATCATTACCTTGCTTATCAGCAATATTAATTCTTTTATCAAAAGAGTTTGCTATTGCTTGTGCTTGGCGTAGTCTTAGATTTACAATTGGAACAATTTGTCTCATATAATATGATTTAAACTGTTCTGGTGGAGCATTGTCTACATTAGTAAAGTAGTTACCAATTATGCCTAAATAACCCTTTAGTTGATTCTTTAAAAGTGGCGGTAGACGCTGGATGACCTTTATCTTATCTCCACCTTCAACATCAGCGGCAAAATCAAATGATTTATTAACTAAGTCTTTACCTCCGCTACCACGTACTCTAGCAAGATTAAGAGCGTATATTTGAGTTAATAATCTTTTTGATTGTTCGTAAGCAATACTTAACTGTTCAGGAGGTAAAGCCTCCAAGAAGTTAGTAAACTCTTTGTCTTCTTCCACAGGAAAACCAAATTTGTCTACGGCAGCTTGTGGTTTACGTTCAGCTACAGCCTTCTTTATTCTATCTGCTAAAGCTGCCTGTTTTGCTAATTGTACTTTAGCAAGATGCTCTCTAAAGAATCTTATTTCATCGTTATTCAAAGCCTTAACTGGCCCACCGCCACCTTGTAAATAAATCAATCCGCCAGTAGCAGCAGTGCCCTTTACCATATCTAACTTAGAGTCACCAGAAAGCATATCATCTACGCTAACTGGTCCGCGACCAGAATTGATTTTTTGAAGCAAACCTAAATTGGCGGTAGCCTGCTCTTTACGTACAACGTACTCACCCGGCGTCAATACAGCTAGTACCTTATCGGTGCCTTTACGCTGAACGCCAGGAGGAGCTTCAATATTTGGTACAATTTCGTGACCCTTGCGTGGTGAATAAGCATCGCCACCACCAGCACGGTAGATTAGACCACCAAACTGAGCGCCAGGACCGGGTAAAACCTTCTCTCTCTTTTCTAGGTCTAGCTTAGCCGCCTTGATATTATCGGTAGCTTCTCTAATAGCATCATCTAAAGGTGATATTCTTTCTTGTAACTTAAAGAATCCATCAGCTACATTCTCTATTTTTGATTTTTCGCTAAACTTACTCAAGTCAGAAGTAAACTTATCAATACTAGTAGACCCAGACTGTAAATCCGCCACAAACTTTTCTACAAATTTAGGGCTAACCTTATCACCTAGAATTGTTTGAGTGGTCTTTAGTCTGTCTTCAGCAGCCCCTCTCTGCCCAAGAATATTTTCGCGAATAGCTTGGTCTAATGCTTTTGGCACTGCTGTATCTCTGAATAGTGCTTTAGCATCAGCGCCAGAAAAAGCTCCAGCCGGTAAATACTCACCAAATTTCTCTCCGTATAAATCAGAAAAACGCTTAGTGATATCGCCAGCATTCTTAGCATTAACTCCAGGTAACCCTGAATCAATCAGCTTTTTTTCTAATGCTTCTTGAAAACTATTATCTGGTAAGCCAAAACTATTTCTACCAGCTACAATACTTGGACGTACAATACCACCAAGTTTGAATTTATCGCTATCAATCAGGTCTGATGTAATATCTTTTCTATTTCTTAAAGCTACATCAAGGTCTTTGGTTTTTCTATTGATTTCTTGTGAAGCCTCAAAAGCTTTAACCAAATCTTCTAATTGACCTCTAGCACTACCACCTAACTGTAGCTTAGCAACATCTGTTTGTTCTTCAAGACCATACTTATTTAATCTACCAGCAGCGCGTTCTCTTTCTGTCTGTGTTGCCTCCTCTCCAGTTAAAGCACCTCTAGCAATTGTTGCTCTAGTTAAAGTATCTTGTGCGCGCTCAACAGTTAAACGAGCAAAAAATATTTCTTGTATTTTAATTAAATTAGCATAGAATTTTTCCTGTAGACCACTTTCAATAGCTATTAAAGCTTCTTGTGCAGCTTCCGCTTTAGAGAAATTATCTTGTATAACCTGATTCAACTCAGCCATTTGATTCTTATCGCCAGGAGCTAAATCAAAGAAGCCGCCTTCTCTAACTAGTTGCTCTTTCAAATCTTTAGCTAACGGCTGTCCAGGCAAACCACTTAGACGGGCACCACCTAATGAGTTAAGTGTCTCAAAGATAAGCTTACGCTGTTCATCTGTAAATTGACGAATACTACCCTGTTGCTGAGCCACAGCAGTAAGAGCTAATCCCCTGGTTGTCTGTGCGCGGCTGGCCGCGTCACCACTTAGAAAACGTTCTCCAAAGGCAAGTCTAGATGACCTGTCTTCTTGTAGTTTACTTAATTTCTCTTGAGCCGCAGCGTTGCGCTCAGACACATTCGTTAGATTGCGAAGCGCTAACGTTAAGTTTGCTGATTGTTGTTGTAGTTCAATAAATTCTTTAGCAGCACCGGGCCTGCCAGTACCTCTAAATTCTTTTTCTGCTTCTTGCTGTGCTTGTCCAAGCCTTGCTTGTACTTGTCTTAAATTATCTGCAATAAGCAATGGGTTATTAGCAGCGTCACCAGCCACGCCAGTTAGTCTCTCTTGACGTGCCTGTATAGGGCGCTCTAACTGCTCTCTTGTAAGCAGGGAAAGGGCGTCATTGGGTGTGCCTCTTGCTTCAGCAAACAAGGTGGCTCTATTTCTTAAAGCACCAGTCTGTAGCTCAACTAGCTTATCTTGGTCTTGACCAATTCTTTGAAGACTCTGCTGATTTTTAACTAGCCTGCCTACAAAGTCATTGCCGGCGGCTTCAATCTTACGAGCAAACTTTTCTGATTCGTCAGCTACTTTGTTAAAACCTTCTAGTAGACGTTCAGAAAGTAGACTTACATTAGCTTGTCCTTGTAATCTAATATCTTTGTTTTGCAGTGAGCTTAATCTATATACTGCATCATCAACAATATTTTTTAGAGGGCCGCTCAGTTGTTCATACTGGCCACCACCAGTTAAACGGCTAGATAAAACATTTCTTGTACGAACACCGAAACCACCTTCTGGGTCAAGAGGTGAACTACGTAGAACCTGAGTTAACACCTGTGGCAACTCTCTGCTAACCTCATTAAGAGCAGAAACGGTGTCAGCTAAAGTATTACCAGTTTCACCAAACAGTGTTCTAAAAGATTGAGTTGAACTAGCAAACTCAGTAGAGCTTTGGCTACCAATATTACGTAAACCACCAGAAATTATTCCCTGGAAATTAAGACCACCAACTTTAGACTCAAATAAACTCTCGATTGTAACTGAAACTCTTTCAAAACTAGCAACACTTGATGCAGCAGCATCAACAGCCTGGTTTAGTCTACCAAAAGCATGAAATAGTTTGTCGCTTTCGGCAACAACTCTTTTATTCTCATTAGCTAAAGATTCTTGTCTTGCAGAAGCTAAGATAGCCTTTCTAATATCAGCCTCGATATCCTTAGTAGAAACTTTTCTAGCTCCAGCTAACTCCTCTATAATTTTAGCATTTAAACCAGCGTTACCTCCAGCTACCCGTCTGGTTAATTCGTCAATACTTTTACCTAGAGCGACCGGCTCTTGTGTTTTGAAATCAATATTGCTTTCTTTCCCCACCACCTCTGCCTGCTTAGTAAGTAGTTGAGAAAGCGGAGCTATAATTTGTCCTATACTTTCTCTTCTACCTCTCTCAGCTTGGACTTTGAATGCTTCTTCATCAAAACCGCCAAAGAAGCTTGTAGAAGATTCTCTAGCTTTTTGTAAACTTAATATCTCAGCTTCATTGATTCTTCTTACAATAGCTGTGCTTTGCTCTGGATTTAAACCAGCAGCAAACTTTTCTGGCGGTAGATTAATAATAGCGTCAACTCTAACTTTTAAGTCGTCTAGAGCTTTGCCAAGCTTAGCTTGTCTAATATCTTTTTCTGCATCTTTCAAAGCAGTATAAATACCGGTTACACCACCAACTACAGCGCCAGCGCCAGCGCCGACTATTGTACCAATTGGAGTACCACTAAGACTACCTAATAAAGCACCGCTGCTTGCACCCAAGGCTGCGCCTTGTAGGCCACCCGATATTGCTGAACCATAAGTAGACCTTTGTATACCGCTCTGAGATAAATCTGTGCCAGGACGACCAGCAATTTTGCCTATTATGTCAGCACCATAAGACGAAACAATACTTAAAGCGAATGTGGCGCTCTGTATTCTTGAAGCCATATTTTCTAAGTTGGTTGCAGCAGTAGTGTCTGCTGATGCTCTATCTAATGCGCCCCTTACGGCTGCACCACCTGGGGCTGTAGCAACTGGAGGAACATATGTTTGACCAGGGTTTTGAGCTTCAAATGCTGCTCTAGCTGCATCTGCGTTGCTTACTACTTGTCCAATACCTCTAATTGCTAGACCGCCACCGCGCTGCTGATTAATTACAGCGCCATGTTCAAGAGCCTTAACTACATTCTCTTCAGCAATCTTTCTGCGTTCTTCAGCATTGGTTACGCCCTTCTCAGCCAACAACCTCTTTTCTTCTGCGGCAATCAATTGCTTTACAATCTCTTCCTGCTGCTTAGCAAGCGTAGCTTGACGAGTTGCATCACTTACCAGTTGGCCAGCAAGCGCACCCTTAGTCTGCGCTGCCGCTAATTGGTCAAAAGAAAAAGCTGGAGGGGGAATAGGTGGAACGGCTGCTCTTCTAGCTGCAATAGAAGCGTCATAAGTACCAGGGGAAGCCGGACCATAACCGCGCCATGCCATAGGGTCTGGGTCAATACCAGCCGTATTTCTCCAACTAGGAGGAGGAGGAACAGGCAAACCGGCAGTACCGGGACTCCAAGCCCTATATGGAATAGGAGGGATAGCCGACTGTGCTAGTCTAGGTGTTTGTGCTGCCACTGGTACTGCATCAGGGTCTAATGTTACTACAGGAGCGTTGCGTTGTGCCCCCAGTGCGGCAGCAAGTTCTGCTTCTGTAGCTGGAGCATTTCTTCCTTTACGACGAGGCAAATCGCCTAAAGATGATAATACTGGCGTAGCCCCATCCGTTTTGACGGCAACCACATTATATGTATCAGTTAACTTCTGAGTAGAAATAGATAGCGACTCAAACTTACCAGCAGGATTAGTTCTTAAAATAACTTCTGTTTGGCGATTGATTTCAACACCCAACCTATTAGCTTCTACCGCTAAAGCTTTCTGAGCCTTTTCAAGTTCCCTCATAGTGAAAGCTGGATTTGCAATTTGTGCAGTAGCAGCAGCCAATCCTAGCGTACCACGATATTCATTAACATTACCACCATCGGCAAAGCGTTGTACTGGCCCGCCAAACGCAAAACGCTTAGCGTTGATATTGTTAAAAAAGTTTGTTCCAAATTTCGATACGGCACTACGCCCCATGACAAATTCGCCTGGGGTAAGCAGAGAAGGGACCAGTCCACCCTTATTTAATTTACGATAAGTTGGAGTGTTGACACCGCCGATAAACTGTTGTGATGTTGGATTAAATGCTGCTGCACTTAGACCAGCTAAAGATTTCTTTTCAGTTGTACCAACGGCAGTACCTTCCTCTACATCAGCAAAACTACGGATAGCTTTACCAACAACACTCTTAACCTGCGCTTGATTATTGGTTAATTTTATATCAGCATATTTACCAACAATCGAGCCGCCAAAAAGATTACTAGCTGAGTGAGAAGCTGGTGCTAAGTCAAAGTTTTGATTAGTAACCGTACTTAATGCTGGAGTCAGTACAGATTGTACAGCAGCCTCAAATAATCTTCCTTTTCCTTGTGGCGTAAAAGCTGAATCAATAATAGCATCACTAACATTGTTAGGTCGTTGTAGTTGTGGCTTACCAGCATCCGCTAAATTTCTAGCAACAAGCAACACGGCGTCTTTAACGCCTTTATTAAAAGTTTGAGTAGCATTAGCTCTTGCTGTTGGAACTATAGGGAAAAACGAAATTGGTACAGCCACTTGATTAGGCTTACCGGCTGCGCCTGCCGTAATAGTTTTTCTTGAAGGTCTAAGAGATTCCTCTTCTGCTAAAATCTTATCAATATAACTCTGACCAGTAGCTTGATTGTTGATTTGACCAATAGCTGCCGGTGTAGTAAAATTACGATATTTTAATAAGCCAAATAAAGCAGGGGTATTCTGTATGGTTGCTGCCACATTTGCTGGAGGAACATTTGACGCTACTCTCAGATTCACAACTTGCTTAGCCGCATCTTCTACTTGTTTACGTTCCTGTGTACGTGTAGATGTAAATGTTTTACCACTTAAAACATCTTGAGTTGCACCGGCTTTTATTCTACTAGTATCCACTATATACTTAATAGTCTGCGTTCCACCACCCTTGCCTTCATCCATATATGCTAAACCAACGCTACCGCCAGGAGGTTGAATATCAAGAACAGGACCGCCTATGGCAAAGCGTTGCACACCCGCGTTTAAAGCGTGCATTGTACCTAAACCAAGTCTGCTAACAGTCTGAGCAGGGAAGATATACTCGCCGGGAGTCAGCAAAGCAGGAACCTTGCCGCCACCATCGATACCACCGCCCATGTTTTTACGAACACGCTTGGTCCCAGGATTAAGAGCTAAACTCTCCTGGGCCTCCTTCCTGCTAACTCCTAAATTATCGAAGAAGCTACCATCTGCTGAGGTGTAGTTAATATATTTCTTTACGATATCATGACCGGCCTTACGAATGTCAGTGACACGCTTAAGGTCTAATAATTCACCTGGCTGGATATCTGGATAGCTATGCCTTGCTAGCTCTTTAAAACGAGGAGCATTCTGAATATTGCCTGGGAACTCAAAGGTTTCCTGATTACCAGAGGTTCTTAAACCGGCAACACCACTAATAAAGGATTCAAATAAGTAACCAGAAACGGTTTGACGAGCATTGTTGTCTAGACGTACTTTAACACCTGAGTCTTCAGGGAAGATACTACTCAGTGCGCCATCAATCTTATTTTCATATTCCTTACGAAACTTACCGCTGGCCCCCTTAGATAAAACGTGTACAGTAACACCACCGGTAACCTTTTGGACACCAGCTAGTTCTGCGGCTTTTTGTGCAAGTAAGTTAGCACTGTTAAGACCAGTTTTACCCTGAATGAATTTAACGCCACTGTCGCCAACATCACCAATAGTTAACATACCAGCAACGTCATTGCGGAAAGGTAAGTTCAAAGAGTCTTTTCTTAGACCGGGCTTTGTTTCATAAAACTTTCTTTCTTCTCCACCGAAACGGTTTTTGAACTCTCTCAAGCTAGCGCCTGTTAGACCAGTCTTAGCCCTAATCAAATCGTTAGTATTTGGGTCATTATTAACAATGGATGTTCTCAACTCATCCAACTCTCTCCTGCTTAACGTAAGCCCACCCTCAGCAAAACGCTGACGCTTTACTTGACCGCCCTTTGCGTATTGATTCAAAGATTCAAGATTATGGACGCCAATTGCCTGAACAGCCTGCTTGCGAATAACATACTCGCCGGGTGTTAGCATAGCAGGGATGGTATCGGTGTCACCAACGCCAGGAACTATACCACCAGTGTTACGACGGATATTACCACCCGCTTGCTGTACACCTCCACTTAAACCGGTAAACAAGCCGGCCCCGAAACCTACTAGTGACCTACCAAGCTGGATAGCTCCAAGGGCACCAAAGAGAGGGATTAATGGGGTTAGTACATCAGCTAGTTTTCCTAGTGCTGACGTTAATTGGATGGTGCCATCAATAAAGGCTTTGAAACCCTTACTTTCAGTAATAGTACGGAAGAGAGCTAAGAATTCTTCTTTTAATCTTCCAACCTTAACGATAGTTGCTTCCTGAGCTTGGTTGGCAGAAGTTTGTAAACTGAATTGACCATACTGGGCAACATTAAGTGCCTTCTGCGTTGTGGTTAATTCTTGAATAAGTGGGATAACACGAGAAATCTGACGGTAACCACCTAGCTGTTCAACAACTTGTGAGAAACGTGGGTCACCAGCAGGTACATCACGAAGTGCCTGATTTAATCTTATAACAGCTTCGTAAGGGCCAACGAATTGCTGTTCTAAGTTAACATTACCAAGGGCTATCGCCTCCTGGCGCGTGAAACGTAGGTTTACACCCAAGGCTTGCAAAGCATCGACCGTGTCTTGGCGCTGCAAGCGCGTGAAGATTGTACGAAGACCTGTAGAGATAGCTTCGGCGCTTTCACGGGTTGTTGCACGGACAGATGTGAAAATAGCAAGGAATTCATTTAGGTCGCCACCAGTAGTACGGAAAGCACCACCAGCACGCTTAACAGCTTCAATTAAGTCTTTAGACTCAACAGCAAAGCCAGCAGCAACAGCGTTGATAGAACCTAACGCGCCTTGTAGTTGGTCAACACCAATACGGAACTGCTGAATAATAGCAACAGCGCCCTCGACCGTTTGTGTCATATTACCGAAGTTTGGAGATAGCGCGGCTTGAGCCAACCCCTCAAGAGCCTTCTTTGTTTGTTCAGCACTATAACCGGCTTGTGCAAGCACAACTGACGCCTGAGCTAATTCTTTAGAGCTAACACCGAAGTTGGTTGCCAACCTAGTGATTTCATCAGAAATCCCACGAATCTGTGCAAAGCTACCAGCGCCAACCTGATTCAATCTTACCAACTCACGTTCAAACTCGAATGCCTCTTCAGTAGCAGATTTGATACCTTGAATAAGTGCGATAATAGCGCCACCAGCAAGCAAGAAGGCTGAGTAACGACGTGCAGCCAAACCAGCGGCTCGACCGAAGTTTTCTGCGGCAGCAGAACCATCATTAAGACTATCTACAATACCTTTGAAATTAACTGTTCCAGTAGCGGCTGCGGCAGCAGCACTGTTTGTTGCTCTCGTAGTGTTATTCATGGCTTGCGTAAAGCCAGCGGAACTGCTAGCAACATTAGATGTTGTAGCGTTTAATGCTGCCAAGTTTTGCTGTAGTTGTAAAACTGCCCTATTTAGGTTATTCAAATTTGCAATAGCGGCTGGACTAATGTTTATGTCAACATTAGCTTTGATACCTTTCAGAGCATTTTCGATGGTACTAATTACTGGGCGAAGATTGGTTGGACCCTGTAATTGTAGCGCGGCAACGATATTAAACGCCATTTTGTCCTCATATAAACAAAAAAGGCTATACGGAATCTGGGATTAGATACCCTAGATTACTTTCCGTATAGCCTCACCTCATCTAATAATACCCCTATTTCTTCTTTTTAGCAGGAGGAGGTTCGTGGGTATCTTCAGCCTTTTGGAGTTCCACCTCTTCTTCCGGCTCAAGTAGCGGGTTACCATCTTCGTCTAGGAAGGGGCTTTCTTCTACAAACAAGTTGCCGCGAGTATCTAGTTTATTACCATCACGGTCAACAGGATTATTATTTTCATCTACATAAAAACCGTCTTCGTTGATTAAACGCCCATCCACATCAACCAGATGGCCATGCTTGTTAACTAAACGAAGCTTTTCATCTACCATCTTCCACTTTAACAAAAATTTATTTTCTGGTAAATTAGATTGATAGTTAGGGTCTAGATTATGTTCCATATAAGCAAGTGTTTGGGCGGCCTGCATAGCAGCAGGCTCACTTGCTCTCTCTAGATAATCTTCGTATCCATTAAAGAAAGCTTTACCGTTATCATTATAGATAGTACATAGACTGACAAGTCTATTAAAACGAGCGGCCTCTGCCTGGGCCTCTGCGGTGTGAATATCTAGACGACTTCTTTCTGAAAGTAAATCAAGTTGGCGGGCACGGTCCATTCTAATCTGAATAGCAAGTTGTCTAGCTTCAGACAATTTAATTCCACCTTTCAGCTTCATTTCATTTTCACCAATTCTCTTAATAAGAGTATCCATCTCGCGTTGCTTCTCATCGTTCCATAAATTACGAGAACGCAATACACCCTCTAGCTCCTGCCTAATAAATGCGCCGCCTTCAATAGCGTCTCTAAAACTCTTGTGGCCCACTTTTTGTGCTTCGGTATACTGTTGGTTGCCTGGACGAATTACTGCAAGCGTTACTTCTTTGTCATCTATGGTAACTACAAAAGTTTCCTTTTTCTTCTTCATTTATCTTCCTCCTTTGATGGGCCGGCTGGCTTCACTGGTAGTTTCATGCGATAGCCGTTCCATGTTATATCATATTGATTTAGTTCACTTTGAACTGCTCTAATTTGATTGTTTCCACCGTTTAAGATATTGGTTCTAACCTGTAACCACAACTCACGCCATTCTCTTTCCTCTGGCGTTAACTCGCTGTCGTCTTTCCTATTACCCCATAACTCACCAAAGAATTGCTCAAACTGACTTAGGGCACCAATAAAAGATGTTTGTATTTTCTTTTGTAATATACCAAACAATCTTTTCTTTGATGATTCATCATACCTTTTACTGGCTTCCTCTGCCTCAGCTTTTCTGGTTTGAACAGCACGGGTCATTTTACTTCTAATATCATCCATATTTATCCTTTCCCTTTAGCTGACGCCATAAACTTTTCATTTAGTTCAGTGCGAATTTGCAACTGAGAATCTGGCATCTCCGCTTCATGTACTACACCTTTCTTACGAGCAAACTGCAATCTCTGACGCTTAATCATTTGTGCATGTGTATCGTTAAGATTATCAATAGCCGCAATAGCTTCTTTACCCTCAGCAGGAATGTATACTTCGCCAGAATTACGAATCTTCTCGTTGGACACCAACTGCTCTGCTCTGCTCTTATCAATATCTTTAGTACGCTTACGTTTTTGTATAATCATCCAACCATCTAATACGTCATCATCCGATATAACACTATCTGGAGGACATTCTGAATGCTCAAAAATACTATCGTATATACCAGACCAAATAACAAGTGTTCGTTGTTCTTCGTTTAACTCGATAGCCGGCGTACCAAAAACAGCACCCTCTGCTTTCTTACTATTCCATATAGAACGCCACGGCTCATCCCTGCTTAACTCCCTATACTCTGTCTCGCTTAGCCTGCTTTGGAAGTAAGCAGAGGAGAGGAGTTCGCATATATGAGTATCATCAGCCCAGTATGTTTCATCTGTAAATAATGGTTGCCCGTTAGGCAAAAAGGTAGACATGGCTATTATATATCTACTTCGTATAACTGATGCAGCACCGGTTGTTGTTGCATAAGCAAAAGAGTTCTTTTCTTCTAATAGTTTACTATGTCTATCTTTAGCTACTTTTAGGGCCTTTTTCACAACCTTTTTTTCATTAGCTTTGAATGTTAACTCATATAACTTAACTTTAAACTCTTCCATATCCTTTATTATTCTATCCAATTCAGCTTGTTTTTCTACTGTCCATATTCCTTTAGTCATAAGGAAATCAATCATCTCTTTTTCGTCCATACAACCTTGCATCTCTAGCGCAAGCTTGTATTCATGATATAGTTCTTGAGCGAGATATATTTGCTCGGGTGTAGGTTTTTTAAAAACAAGTGTTAGTTCCTGATTATTATGCCACACTTTGAAACGTAGACAACCAGCAATAATCCTCGCTACCAGAAGCTCTTTCTGGTATGGTTCCATAGATTATTACTCTTTTTGTAAAACTTGATTTAGACGTTGTATCTCATTAAGTAGTTTAGCATTTTCCTCTCTGGCACTATCCACCTCCTTCTGCATAGCTAATAGCATAGAGGTAAGTCTTTCAATCTCAGTGCGAGATTCAAGATATAGTTTGCCAGCATGAAAACATACATCGGAATAGCTGATTTGATTAGGGCGGTCGGTAGCCTGAGCCATGTTATCCTCCTATAAGTCCTAAAAAAAGGCGCTAGTAACCCTTCGCTACTAGCGCCTAATGAGCAACAGCTTATGGGTACAGACCACTTGGGTCTTGCGGATGCTTGACGGTTAAGTCATTGAATGTGGTATATGAGTAAGTAACCGTTGCGTTACCGCCTCTACCGCCAGCATTAGCATTACCATAGTTTACACTAGCTAACTTGTTTCTAGTACCAAGGTCAAGAATAGTTCCTTCTTGAACAGAAATATAAATTGTCTTGTCAGACAAGTTATTACCGTTACCTAGCGTACCGTCTTCAGTTGCGGCAATCTGGTCGCCGCTAATAGATAGCACTTCGATGTCACAACGAACTTCAACAGGGAAACTAACATATCTGTGATATGGTCCCTTGCGTCCAAGTTCGTTTAGCTGTTCACGTCCAAGGTTAGCCTGGACACGAACGCTCTGAACGTGAGCGCCGTATTCATCTGCTGTCTTTACGTTATATCCTGAGCCGTCGATGCCAGGAATACCACCACCGCTCGTACCGGTTGGTAGCTTAGAAGCAAGAACGCCAGTGCCGAATAGGAAGTGCTGTCTGCGGTTAACGCCTTCAGTGGCAAGAGGAGCGGTTTCAGAACCAGTTCCATCAAACTGACCAGTGAAGAAGAAGCTACTTGAACGCCATACCTTGTTGTTACCAACAACCGTAACAGACTCACTAAAGTTTCCATCAACAGCGAAGTTGTAGTTTAATGAAGAAACGAATACACCAGAGCAGTATACTTCTGTGATTGGTGTACCAGACGCCATGTCTTGCGTGTCATCGAAGATAGACAGAACAAGAGAGGCTTTAATATTTGAACGACCGGCTAGCGTACCAGAAACAGCACCTCTGGTAGCTAGGTGATAAATTAGTGGGTGACCATCTAGACACTTCTCTAACGTGATTTCTACGTCAGGAATGTTTTCGATGTTCTGATAGATTTGTAGCTGACCGATTTCAAAGACTTGTTCTAGATTGAAACGAGTATTGATACCGACAGACTGCAAGCCTTTAATTGTATGTGTTTGTGTGAATGAACCAGCGCCAGTAGTGCCTGCTGGAGCTAGACCCACCTGTTGAATTGCGTAATAAATTCTCTTATTAGCCAATTTACTATCTCCTGAGCTATTTTACTATATTGTTGCCTCTCAGCAGGCTCCCTGCTAAAAAATACACCGTCATTATATTTCTGGAAGGATAACCTCGAAAGTTCCACGAACTACCGCTTGATATAATGGTGGTAAAGAAATACTTTCTTGACTAGTTACACCATCAAATCTTATATTTTTCCAATAAAAACCACCAACTCCGGTGGGCGCTACTAGCTGCGGATAGGTAAGAGCATATGGTGACAGCGCCCCTGTCTCTGTAAAAGCAAACTTGTTATCTCTGGCTATCAGGTTTTTATCAAACCCTCTAATCGTCTTTTCGTTCTGATAACTAATAACATCTAATAGCGTTTTCCTATCCCACGGAAATTCAGTGAATATATGAAACAAAACATCTTGTCTAATTTTTTGTCCACCACCAATTTGATATGGCACGAACGTTCTACGTGGTACAGCCTCTACTACAACCGCTGGAAGCTGCACTCTATTCTTTGATAGAGTATTCCATACGCCAGAACCATACTGGAAAAATTGATTATCGTCTACTCTAAATGAATCAAACATTACTTGTCTAAACCACTGAGCATCAGACGAATCAAAATTGAAATAACGATAAGTATATTCTAATCTAACATCGCTAGTAGTTGGAAGCGCATTGTTAAAAACAACTACACCACGTTCATAATCCACATAGTGTGCGTAAGTGCCACTTGCGCTAGCAGGTACAAAAACGTTATTTACATATACGCCAGAAATAGCAATAGGTTGTAAACCGTACTCGACTCCGCTCTCCCAAACAATATTGTTTCTAAACGGTTCCCAGATTTTCCCCTTGGTTTCACCTGGAAATTCAACAATTCTCAGCCTTGAATCACCAAGACTTTTTGTTACATTAAAAAAGGCACCAACACCCAATAGGCCCCAGTTGAAAAACTCGATAAGATTGGATTCTAATTGGTCACAGAGAGTAGACTCTGTAATATCCGTAATGCCTTTAAGTTTAGTGAATGTTGACATTATGCTCTCCTGCTTATTTCATCCTGTATCATTTGACCAATAATTGACTCAACCGGTAATAGTGCCCTTGTTAAAATATTGTCTGCTGGACTGCCGGCATAAGCAGGAGGAATGGCAAGGTCGTTTTTCCCGGCAACTAATAACACACCACGGTTTGTTTCTATTAGTTGGGCTTTAGGATACACGGTTGATGTTCCAAAAAATAAGAGCCACTCAAGCCACGGTATAAACTTACCATTAGCTGTAGTATAACTAGTATTACCTCCGCTTAAAACACTAGCATAACTGTCATCAAGTAGACTTACTTCAAAGGTGCCGTTTAGGGTTTGGCCAGATATAGTAACACCTGTTCTTTGTATGTTTATGGTGTCTACAACAGACCTTTCTATTTGGTACAGAGCAGCACTTGGATTTTGTATTTTTAATAGTTCTTCTAAGACGCCGCCGTTGATTGCTGCCCATGCATCTGACTTCTGTAAAGCATCAGCAACAATCTGATTGGTTTTAGTAGCAACTAATGGAGTAATAGCGTTAAAAATATTGTTCATATGGAGAGAAAACTCTCTCATAATATTTGCTTCCAAACCTTTCATCTCGGCTGGCGAAACATCAATAGTAAAATTGAGAACACTCATCCAGCCACCCTTCTCCACAACGCCACAAAATAGCGTCCCTGAATAATATTCCCCTGGTCGATAGGTTCACCCCATAGCTCAAACGTATAACGTTGATAACCTTCAATACTAGTCTCTAAAACCATTTTTCGTGCTTTTAACACTTTAGGCATGTCTGACAGATATCCCTTAGTTTGAACTACACTATTTGGCACCTGTATATTACCAGCTAAAAGCTCATAGTTCTTAGGATTCCACTGACATAACATGCGAATAATTTCACTGGTATCACTGACTAACTTGCCCACTCCTCTGCATACAGGACAGATAGTTCCTTGTGGGAATGGTTGTGGGCCGCCGGTTTGATATCGTCCTGTGGACCGATTAGCGATTGGGTCATAAATACAATTAGGACAATCTTCTTGAACACTTGGATATAGCAAACGACAATCCTTACCCAGTTGGTCGATAAGGTCATCGATACCATCCTGAGCAATCTTTTTGATGTCGTCGCTTAATGTGAATAGTTTACCCATA
>JACCDR010027419.1_pt1 | contig 28936 bp, 34 predicted proteins | sample 7446431 | NCBI WGS metagenome assembly JACCDR01 (sample SAMN15323443, study PRJNA562643) | freshwater metagenome | isolation source: river surface water | place: USA:Blue River Watershed | collected 2017-08-17
ATGAGGAATACGGGCTTATTGATGATTCGACCGAAGAGGGTAAAAAAAGAAAGGAAAGGTCAGAATATAAAAGAGGCCATTACATAATCACCGCTGCCAATAAATTGCCACCTAAATTAAGTCTGGTAAAAGGTGAACTTCTTAATCCGTTAGTAGATGCTAACCCATTTTATCCGGGTTGTTATGTTCACGCTCTTATTGAGATTGCACCTTATAAGTTCAATACTGTATGGAAAGGTATTTGTAACAGACTCCATCACGTATTGTTCCATAAACAGGGCGAGATGTTTGGCATGACTACTATCGATGCTACCAGTGAATTTGATAAGCTTGAGGAGGAAGAAATATTTTAATTGTACGTAAAAATCGTACAATTAAAACTAAGTGAGTTCGTGACATTTTGTCACGAACTTAATTTTAATAAAAGGTAATAATATGGTAGATATTTTAGAAAAATTAGAAATGTTAGACATACAGCACATAAGAGATAGAGATGAATTATTACTTAACGAATTAAGGTATTTAGCAATTGAAAAAATTTACTCATCAGATTCTTTCATAAATATTATTAAACATATGGATTTAGATAATGAAAAGACAGTAAGAGAAATACTTAAAGTATTATTTGATGAGACAGCGCATAAACACTTTAATATAAACGAAAGTGAATTAATAAAAATTTTAAATTACGAAGATATTGGAGTAAGATTTCTAATACGCACTATAGAAGAGATAGCGATATTATAATCAGTTAACTACAAAATGTAGTTAACTGAAACTACTTAAGCTCGTCACATTTTGTGACAAACTTAATAATAAAGAAACTGAAAAAAACAGGATAAATATATGAAAAAAACTTACTTTCTGGATACGGAATGTTATCCTAATTATTTCTTGATTTTATTTAAGGATGAGGAAGGTAACGAGATATCATTCGAGCTTACAAAAGACTCCCCTAAGCTGGATGTTGCAGCTATAAAGTCAATACTTGCAAATAACACAACAGTTGGATTTAACTCACGTTTTTACGATATACCAATGATTATGTTTGCCTTTGGTGATCGTAATAACGCAATGCTTAAGTATCTATCAGATAAATTAATAAGTGATGATAATTTTGACACAATTTCTGAATTAAAATTATGGCCTCCATATGAGTATGATCATATTGACCTTATTAATGTAGCGATTGGTAAGGCGAGTCTTAAAATGTACGGCGCAAGGATTAATACGCCTTTCCTGCAAGACTTACCTTATGATCCAAGTACCAGATTATCAAACGAAGAGATGTTAGTGCTCAAAAAGTACTGCTCCAATGACGTTGATATAACAATGAGTCTTTATAATTATTTAAAGAATGATATTGAGATTAGAAAATCAATTAACGCTGAATATGGAGTTGAAGTTAGAAGTAGATCAGATGCTCAGATAGCAGAAGTACTAATAAGAGACTTTGTTAAACATGATATTGAGAATAAGGTTAAAGAGTATGATTTCACGTACAACGCTCCGTCATATATAAAATTTACAACAGAACCGCTTAAAAAATTATTTGAAGAGATAAAAGAGATAAGATTCAAAGGAACTAGTGAAGATAAGTTAATTAAGGATAAAGCCCTTAGTTCCGTAACTATTAATGATAAGACATACTCTCTTGGTATTGGTGGTATTCATTCAACAGAGAGTAAAAGGAAAATAATAGCTCAAGATGATGAATATTTAATAGATGTTGATGTAACAAGTTATTATCCATCTATTATTCTTAATAATGGATATGCGCCTGAATCTTTTAAGCAATCTGATTTTATAGAGTTCTATAGAGATATATACGATCAGCGACTGGAGGCTAAAAAGAAAGGTGATAAAACTAAAGCTAACGTATTCAAGATTATTTTAAATGGTAGTTTCGGTAAGTTTGGTAATAAGTACAGTTTGCTCTACTCACCTAAATTACTTATCCATACCACAATTACCGGACAATTAAGTCTGCTTATGCTTATAGAAGAACTTGAGAGTAGGGATTTTAATGTAGTTAGCAGTAATACTGACGGGATAACAGTATTAATGAAAAAAACCAGATATGAAGCTTTTTTTAATATTGTAAAAATATGGGAGCAGATAACGGGATTTACTATTGAGGAAACAAAATATAAAGCTTTATATAATCAATCTGTTAATTCATATATTGCCGTTAAATCTGACAATACTTTGAAGTGTAAGGGTATTTTTGCTTCAGATGATATCTCACGTAACCCTGCTATTAAGATATGCAAGGAGGCGATTTTTGCATACGTAAATAAAGGGATATCAATTGAATATACCATAAATAAAGCAAAGATTAACCCTGACCCTATTAACTTTTTAATGGTCAGACGTGTTACAACGGGAGGTTATTTTAAAGGTAATTACCTTGGTAAAGTTGTTCGCTGGTACTGGTCAACCAAAGGTGAACATATTACCAATAAAAAGGGGGATAAGGTGGCTAATACAGATGATGCTTATCCGATAATGAACTTAAATGATAAAATAGAGGATTTACATTACGATAAGTATATTGCTAAAACATATGAGTTATTAGAAACAATAGGTGTAAATAATGGGTAGAATAAGAGATCATAATAATTATATCGATTTAACCATAGATCAGGTAGAACAGTTAAAAGTATTACGTAAGATGGCTAATATCAGTGTTAGTGAGATAAGTAGATATATGGGCTGTTCTGATAATAAAATAGGAACACTCGAAAGAGGAAAAGGTAAGGTAGATAAAGACTTTTTAGATAGATTGTTAAAAAGATATAATTTAATTTTAAAATATAAGGATAAATAAAATGCTAGAAAACAATTTTATAGAACTAGGTATTGTATACTTAATGGCAGCTATAATGCCTGGGCCATCAATAGGTTTGATCTTGCGTAACAGCGCAATAAGCAAAAAAGCCGGATTTATGGCAGCACTTGCTACTGTTATTGGTACGTCAATTCAGGTAGCTATTATATTAGCTGTTATAATAAGTAATAAAGAGCTTAAAGTTATTAATTATGACTATATCAAGTTCGCATGCTCATTATATCTGTTCTATATAGGCTTTATGACCATGACCAGTATTGATGATGGTAGTTATAAAAGTGATTGTTATTCCAAAAGATACTTTCTAGAAGCGTTTTTTGTTGAGTTTACCAATCCACTTGCGTTTAGCTTCTTCATAAGCATAATGACCTCTTTTATCAACATCGAAGCTCCTTTTGGTATTATCATAAGCTACTGGGTTGAGTTGACATTTCTTGCAGCTTTATGGTTTCTAAGTGCCAGTTCGATATTATCATCACGTATTATTAGCAGATATATTAATCGTTACAGACTGATTATTAATATGGTAACAGGTGGGTTATTTATCTTTCTAGCGGTTAAAAATATAATAAATCTTATAATTGTATGAAGAAACCATTAACGGAAAGACAGATTGAAAAAGCAGTACGTGATGCTGCACTTAAACTTGGCTATTTAACTTATAAATTCACATCACCCTCAAATTGTGGTGTACCGGATAGGATTTTTATTAATCCTCATGGATATGTATTTTTTATTGAGTTCAAGAGTAATATCGGTAAGCTCACTGCTTTGCAGTCCAAAGTTTTTAAAGAAATTGTTAATCATAATTTACCAGTGTATGTATTTAGGGATGTTGATAAATGTATTGATCAACTAAAATATCTTTTATCAGTAAAAATACATTTGGGAAGATAAATGTTAGGTGAACTAGATTTAAGAGAGTATCAGCAAAGAGCTATCAATTACATCATAAGCAAAAAAAGATGCGGGCTTGCAATTGATATGGGGCTTGGTAAAACAATCATTGCACTTACTTCTTTTTTACGTCTACATAATTATCAAGTAAAGAAAGTCTTAATAATAGCCCCTCTTAACGTTGCAAAGAACGTATGGGGAAATGAGATAAGTAAATGGGAACACACTAAACATTTAAGTTATTCTATTTGCTGCGGAAATGAAAAGGAAAGATTGGAAAATCTTAAAAAAGAAGTTGATATTTATATTATCAATCAGGAAAACATCGAATGGATGAGAGATCAAGGTTTTGATAAATATGGTATGATTGTTGTTGATGAAAGCCATAAATTCAAGAACCACGGGTCAAGTCGTTTCAAGGCTCTAAAAAAGTTTACCTATAAATATATAGTTCTACTTAGCGGTACACCAATGCCTCAGGGCTATGCTGATATGTGGTCGCAGCAGTTTCTGATAGATAAAGGTGAAGCTCTTGGTCATAATATTACAACATACAGGTCAATGTACTTTAGGCCTAATATCAATGGTTACGGCTATGAATGTGTTTATCCTGAACTTATATCAAAGCGTATTAGCACTAGATGGCTCTATATGCGAGCTGAAGACTATATATCTCTTCCGGATAAGATAGATAATATTATAAGTGTTCAGATTGATAATTATGATATGTATAAATCTTTTGAAAAAGAGTTTTATATAAAAATAAGAAATGAAGAGTTAACAGCAGTAAACGCAGGGGTATTATGTAATAAACTTCTGCAATATTGCAACGGAGCTGTTTATAATGATTCGGGTGATTGGGTAGAGATTCATGGTAATAAGCTTGATATGCTAGAAGAGCTTATTGATCAATATGAGGATGAGAATATTTTACTCGCATTCAATTTCAAATCAGACGAAGAGCGCATAAAGAGCAGATTTAAGACGGCAGTTAGTCTTACTAGCAAGAATATAAATGACGTAGAAAAAAGGTGGAATAACGGCGAGATAAAGTTGTTATTATGCCAGTGTAACAGCGCAGAAGGGTTAAACCTCCAACAAGGAGGTAGAATAATAATCTGGTTTGGTTTAACATGGCGGATGGATAGTTATAAACAGTTTAATGCCCGTCTTCATCGTCATGGGCAAAAAAAACCTGTTATTGTTCATCATTTGGTAAGTAAAAACTGTAAGGATGAAAAAGTGATGGCGGTTTTAACTAATAAAAATAGTACGCAGGAAAATCTATTTGAGGTATTAAAAAATGAAAATTTTATCAAGGTATAAATATATGGTGATAATATTAGCAATAATCATTGGTATAGGGTCTGTTTATTTCTATGGTGAAGATAACCCTATTGAGGAAAAAGCCGAGCAGGTAATAGAAAATGAAACAGGAATTGATATTGATCTAACACCATCATCACCAGAGAATAAATGAAGACTAGTGAGAAAGGAATAGATTTACTTAAGGTACTGGAGGAAGGTAAAGGGTTCTCAGGGAAAAGTTATATTTGCCCGGCAGGTAAGAGAACAATAGGTTACGGACATGTTATTTTACCTGATGAAAATATAGTTGAGCCAATAACGGAAGACGAAGCAGAAGACATTTTGGAAAAAGATGTAGTTATTGCTGAGGAAACTATTAATAAATATGTTAAGGTAAAATTGAATCAGAATCAGTTTGATGCACTGGTATGTTTTGTTTTTAATGTGGGTAAAACCAATTTTAAAACATCAACTCTTTTAAAATTTATTAATACTAATTTATGGGATAAAGTTCCAGATCAATTTATGAGATGGGTATACCATGACAAGATTAAATTGAAAGGTCTTGAAAACAGAAGAAAAATAGAAATAAGGTTATGGAAGAATGAAAATATTACTTAGATTATACTTGATTATAATCTTGTTGGTAAATACATCTTTAGCGTCTAAATTAGACGTATGTTTTACACCTCCGTCCGGTTGTTCTGAAAAAATAATTGAAGAAATAAATAATGCTAAAAGTACAATATATGTTCAAGCTTATGCTTTTACTTCCAAATCAATAGCTGATAGTTTGATAAACGCTCATTTAAAAGGAATTAAAGTATCGGTTATTCTGGATAGATCAAACATAGCTTCAAAAGGTTATTCCAAGTTTAAGGATTTAAAAGAAGCAGGTATTGATATTAGTTTGGATATTGTACCGGGTATAGCTCATAACAAAATAATGATAATTGATGAGAAGAAAGTTATTACTGGTTCATTTAATTTTACCGATAGCGCAGATAAAAGAAACAGTGAGAATGTAATAATTATTGAAGATAAAGAAACAGTTAAACAATATATAAAAAACTGGTATAATAGAAAAAAATAAATATAAGGGTTAAAATGAAAAAATTAGGATACTTACTTTTAACGAGCTTTCTTTTTGTAAACAATGTATATGCGGAAAACAATGATAAGTATAAATATTATTTAAAAGGAGCTGTTGGTTTAAATCATATTTACGACAGTAAATTTTCCAATCATGAATTTGCAGGTAAGGTAAAATTAGCTGATAAATTCCCATTACTGGAGTTAGGATTAGGTATTAATCTGCCGTATGATATGCGAGCAGAGTTAGTATGTGATTATTATTTTGTATTCAAGACAAAAGAAAACTCAACGCATATCACTAACAATAAAATTGAAGTAAATTCAAAGACCAAAATAGATAGTGTGCTGTTAAATGTTTATAAAAATATTATTACTCATAACAATATTACTTATTATGTCGGCGGTGGTTTAGGTGTTGCGCATATAAAAGAAACAGCTTATGGAAATATCAATGATGTTGTCAATTTACCAACAGAAAAAAGCAAGTTCAATAAACTTGCCTATAAATTAACAACCGGTGTTGAGTTCCCTGTATATAACCATATTAAAGGTGATATCAGCTATAACTATTTTAATCTTGGTGCTAATAAAATCAAGAATGTAGGTAGCGTCAAAAATATTGGTAATAGAAATTATACTATTCATAATATAACATTAGGATTAAGGTTTGATGTATGAAACAGAACATGACATGGGAAGAGGGATTAGCATGGATGAACGCTAACCCTAAGCATCCTGAAGGAATAAGGTTAAAAGAGTTAGAAGCTAAAACTCGTATTGACGAACAAGTTATTGCTCAAAAAACCTCTGAAATAGCTAGCTTACACTCTATAAATGATCAAAAAGATAAAGAGATATCTGAACTTAAGAAAAAGTTATCACAAGCAAACTCGCTCGTACTTAGAAAACACGCTGTAATACTACGGCTTGAAAAAGAAATAGAAGACAAAGAAGCAGCTATATCTGAATATAAGAAAATAATAGTAGACGGGGATTTGTTAGATCAAGATATGATTGAGCATATAATATCTAAAGACCTAAGTGACGCATTGACGAATGATGAGATAAGTATTACAGGAGAGGATGGACTTTTACATTAATTATCTTACTTCAAACATCAAAAGTATAGGTCTGTATGGAACTATCTTCGTTGTAATATGTTATCTATTGTATAAGTTTAAGAATTTATCTGATAGAAATAATCAACTGGAAAAGATAGTTGAAGAACAGAACAACAATATAAGAATACAAAAAAGATTATTGAATGTTACGCAAATTACCAAGCCTGATAGTATTGGCAATAATTTTAAGCGCATGCGCTCAAAAAAATAATATCTGTTTATCAACACTTGACTTACCCCCGTTGCCCATGCCGGGTAGGGAAGTAGCAGATGAACTTGAGCCGTTATGTACTCCCGGTAAGTGCGAGTATTTTAATAACTGGCTCAATGAACTATATTTATTTGATGCACAATATAAGATTTATAGATCGATGAAGTACGATAATTAAATTATCGTACTATCTCCAATGTGCTATGTTTATTGATATTTATCAAGAAACGGATTAAAGCCGGGTTTAAACACATCTATAAACCCTGGAAGTCTAGGATTGGTTTGGTGTCGATAAGTACCTCTTCCTGTTTTAGCTTCCTGTTCCATAATAGCCTTTACATACGCATCACTAAAATGAGGTCCAAAACGTTTATCTCTATTTCTAATTTCTTGCATTGAGTTATTAATTCTATTTTGCTGTTCTGCTTGACGAGCTTGTTGTGCTAATTGAGCTTGCAACGCAGCTTGTCTTTGCTGTTCAGCTACCTGACGTTGTTGCTCGACTCTAGCTTGCTCCTGACGCACACGCTCTGCTTCAGCAGCTTGTCTTTGGGCATCCTGCTGTTGGCGAACTCTGGCTTCTTCAGCAAGGCGTGCCTCAGTTTCCCGTCTTGTTTGTTCAGTTATTCTAATTCTTTCAGCCTCCTGCGCACGTTCTTGCAGCACTCTTTGCTGACGCTCAAGTTCAGCGCGTCTTTGCTGATCCTGCTCCATACCTTGCCTTGCTGCTATTTCCTGCTGTAATCTCTCATTAAACTCATTACGCTCACGCTCTAGACTCATTCTTTGATTACGTTCTCTTTCGAACTCAGCTGCGTTCTGACGCGCAAGCTCTTCCTGTCTTGTTCTATATTCATCCGCAGAGCGAAGTGATGTATCTCTATTTTCAAGTTCTCTCTCAAGCTCGCTGTATCTGTTTCTTAAGTCAGATATAGAAGAAAGATCAATACCTTGTTGGTTAAAATGATTGAACACACTACCTATCCCACTATCTATACCTGATACAACACCTGTGTTACGTGCATTACTTAATAACCTTGGTTGTTGCCAGCTTCTTTCGTTTTGATATGATCTGTATAATTGCTCATTCTGTTCTTGATCGTTTCTCCATTTCTCAAGACCTTTTAAATTAGTACCTTTTATGTCAGCAAGTTTACTGCCGAATTCAGTATTGGCTAACTGATCGTATTGACCTAACTGTCCTATTTTATTTATATCGCTGTATAAGTTGGACGTTACCCCTTTTAATAAATCTTCTTTTGTTGCTTTACCCCTTGAACCGAGCGTGGCCTCACTTAACTCTCTTGTTCTGTTAGCTACAGCTTGCAGATGAGCTTGAGAGCCATAAGTACCTTGCTTGATATATTTAGCGTTTAATGCGTTTATATCAGCTTTAAGTTTTCTTTTAGCTTCTTGGTCTAAAGCCTCAAATTTAGGTGTAAGTTGTCCTGGTAAATCTTCTACTGCCCTATTAATGGAGTTAGGTGTATTAACAACGTCCTTGCGAGTAAGCTTCCGATCCAGATAATCCTGTTCTTTATAAAAAGGGCTTAATTCTTCAGCTAATTTATATGATCTATCTAACTTCTGATTAACAGGCTCAACCAGTCTTCCTTGATAAACAGGTGTATTTGTTCTTGGTGCTGTTTCCCATTGTTCACTTGGTTTACCTGTATCTATACCATAAGCCTGCAACGCTCTTGTTAATTGCTGTGCATTCAATTTATCAAGATCAGGATGCCCTGCTAGATCTCCTCCTTCACCTCCTCCAAGATTACTTAAAGCCTGTTGTAGATTTTGAAGACGAGCATAGGGATCATTTCTTTCTGCTTCAAAACGAGCTTTATCCGCTGTTAAACCTCTATTTATAATCCCGTGTTTTTGTTCACCATAGCTGTAAAGATCGTTTATCAAACCTTTTTCCCTAGCCTCTTTGGCTTTAGATGATTGACTTAAAGCTGTAAAAGCAGCTCTATTCTTTTTACCTTCAAGCTTTCTAAAAGGTGCGTTTAATGACTCGATATCAGAACCAAGTTCTCTTATTTTGACATCAGCATCCTGTGCTAATTTTTGAGTAAGTTTAGGTCTATATGGGTCAAATCTTTGGCCATATTGTCTATTTAGTTTATCTAAAACAACACCGCTATCAAATTGACCTTGACTTTGACCAACTAGACCTAGAATACTTTGGATATTTTCAGGAGTTATACCTTGAGCAGGAGCATTAGCAACTGTTCTAAGACCTGATTGATATGGCATACCTTTTTCAAGACGTCTTTGTTCCAAGCTCTGCGCTCTTTGAGTTAAAGCAGACATGGGTGCTATTTGCTTGCCGGGATAAGCTGAGTAATTAGTTCCAGCTAGCTTAGCTGAATCTCTAAGTAATATCTGCTGCGCTCTATTTTTTAGCTCCCCGAAGGATAATTGATTAATTGGTGGCATAATTAAAATCTTATGGGATTTCCTGAAAATTGAGGGTTATTATAATAATTTAACCATCTACCGGTTTGTGCATATTCGTCTGGACTACTAACCCTATTGTAAATTGGCTCTATATCAATCCTTTCTTCCGGTAGGAATTTACGTCTTGCAATTCTGCGTCTTGCTCTTTCCTGTTCAAGCTCATACGCCTCTTGTTGCGCCATTTCTTCAGGAGTAAGTCTTTGCGCAAGTAATTTGGCTTTGGCATCTTTTCCTTCTTGCGCAGCTGACTTTGGTTTAGGTCTGTTGAATCTATCATAAACACTAAGTCCTGCTGTACCAAGAGCAAGTAAATTTTTAGGTTTTGTTACAAAATCCAAGCTATTTGATTTTAACTTATCAAAAAAACCTAAATCTTTTTTACCGCCTCTTTTTCCTTTTCTGACGATATATTCTGTCACATCTTCATCACCGCCATTATCAAAATCATAATCAGAACCAGCTGATACCCCTTCGCCTCTTCCTCCCATTCCGGATAATGCTGAACCACCCATTAAGTAATCTGATGTACCAAGTGATTTATCAGCTCCGGTAAAAGGTAAGCCCATACCTCTAACTCCTCCTCCCATTTGAGATATATTACCAAACCAGCTCCCCATATTATTACTACCATAATTTTGGAGTGCCCCGCCGATTGAATTAGCACCTAGTTTACTTAAGCCCTGACCGACTAAATTACCCGCCATTGGTGCCGCTACTCCGTAACCAGCTCCTTTTAGTGCTCCCATTAAAGGGTTTTCTTTCTCACCTCGAATAACAGAACGGGCAGCTCCCCCAATAGCTCCTCCAACAGGACCTCCAAAAATAGCAGCAGCTGTTCCAACAGCATCGCCAATAGTTCTTTTAGGATTTTTTATAGCCTTTTGGATAGTACGACCGGGGTTTCTAATGAAGTTCCTAACCCCTCTAAATAAAAACTCAGGTAAACCGGTTTCAGGATTAATCGTGCCACTACCACCTGCTTTTTTAAGCATTTCCGCTTCTAAAGGATTAATGTGAGCAAGGATTGTATCACCCTCTCTACCTTTTTTTCTTGTTTGCTCCAGGATATAATTAACATCCTTTTTAGTATATTTTTTCACTTCTTTTTACCTTTTGCATTAATCATAACGATATACACGGCTTTAGCCCAGTCATCCCAATTTTTAAATTGATCCGCTTTTTTAGCTCCTTTAGTAGTTGTAGCAGATGGTATGGCGTTTGTTCTAAAAACACCGACACCTGCTATTTTATTAGCCCACTCTTGCCAATCTTCACCTGCTCTTGGTACTGGTAAACGTTCATCTCTATAATTTTTTATAAGCTCAGCTGCCCATTTCTCAAAAGTTATATATTTAGGAAATGGTAAATTGTTAATCATTGATTGCTTCCCTCTTTATAATTAATGAGTATTGTACCAACGTTATAAGGATAGACGCAAGCAAAAGTAATAGTCATAAATCTGCCTGTTGTTCTTACATCTATTTTACCCGGTGATGCAGCCGGAAACAAACTATAATTAAGAGGTATTATACTAGTTTTAGGTGTAGAAGCATATTTTTTATAACTGACACCAATAACAAGCTCATCATTAACTGTTCTCTGATAGCTTGATGGAGCTGGAAAATCAGGCTCTATCTGATCAAGAACTATATACTTATCAACAGCGTTACCATTCTTAGCTGGATTAAAAGCAACGAAACCAAAATAAGGACTGGTAAAGAAAGAGGGAATATTACGTGTTTGACCACCCAATCGTTCTTCATTATAACCTACTTCCTGTTTCCATATCGAATTGTAAGTATTTGCCTGCATATAAGGATAATTGGTACAACTATCGCCGTAACTGAAAATATCACCTGTAGCCTCGTAAACTGTAACACAATCACGGCGAATAGCAGTATCATACCAGCTATTTTCACGTACATTATAAACAAGTTCTCTAGTACATCCAATATCACCATTAGCTCTGTATTGTTTTTCAGGATATGCCCATCTTATTTCACCATAACGGGCTATTTTATACCCATAAATTTTTTGACGTTTATCCAAGTCAACATTCTCTAAAAAATATTCAAAATTAACATCATTCTTAACACTATCTACTATGCCGTTATAGACGAAAACCCTATCTGTACCGAGCCAGAAGAAAAGGCTATCATATTGAACAACAGCTCTTGAAGACATTAAAGACGAATTTGTTGTTATCTCTTCTCTTTGGAAATCAACAGGTTGTTGAGCGTTAGCAGGATCGGCAACATTGGTTAGATAAATTACTGAGTTCTCTGTCCAGAACAGGAAACTGGGTGAATTAGTACCACCCCTAATACTAGCTCCAAAAATAAGTTTGTTTTCTGATATTTTATAAATACCCGAATCACCACCTTCAAAATTTAAAGGGTCGGAGGTTCTACTTCTAATTATAGTACCATTATTACCATATAAATAAAGACATGGGTTAGAGAATAAAATGCCACCTGAAACTATATTATTAGCATTGCCCGGTATCTGACCATCAGCATAACCTTGAAAGCTATCGTTATTTAAAGCACTTTTCCAATATAATGTACCATTAACATTACTTAACATATTATCGCCGTTATAAGTAGCAAGTAGTGCTATATAAGGATTACCATCAGCACCTATAAATTTTGTCATCTGCCATGTTCTAGTCGTATCATTTGTTAAATTTAAAGGTGCTTGACCTGTATCTGAACCTAAAACAGGTATATCATTACTGACACTATTTAAATCTGTAATACATAGATGTACCTGATCATGTGATGCATAAATAAGAATTTCATCGTTGGTATTATAATAAACATACATATATTTAGGTTGAATGCCGTTTACAGGTCTATGTAGTTCCTTATTACCCTTCATCTTTTTTATCTTACCGCCAACGAAACGAATCCATTGTCCATCGATACAGTATTCATCCTGAAACTCAGTACCATCTCGTTGAATACCGGATTTATATACTAAAGGTACACGCATTAGTTATTAGCTCTTATTACTGTTCTATCTGCACTTCTATCAGTGTTCATTCTGTTGATGGTCTCTAGTTCCTGATCGAACATTGATTGATATTTATTGCGTTTTTCTTCATCATCCAAGAATAAACACGCTTCAATAAGGCATGAATAAAGTAGAAGATTAGGATAACGTTGAGTTAAAAAGTTAACTGGATTATCAGCGTTAAATAGAGGGATACCAAGGTATATGATATCAAACGTATAAGCTTGATCCAAATTAGGTATTATGTTCCAATAAAATTCTCCATATGTATTTGCTATATCCACATTATTTAAATTAAACACACCATCACTGTAATATTTAGGTCTTCCTGTCATATTCAAATAACCAGCCGGCCAGTATGTCAAATTGAATTCACGACTTCTTGGTAATAGGTAGGAAGCAGTCCGAGTAGCATTATCGAACATTAGAATAGAAACTGTTTCACGCCAATTACCAGGTTTTCTAATACTGGAACTACCAACAGTGTTATTTACTATCTCAGTTCTAATCTCAAAGCCCAAATCCTTGGCATTATTATAAACTCTGATTATTCCTTGTTGAATCAGATCAGGTAGTTTAGCAACAAAAGGCTGATCTGTTCTAAGCATATATAAGGTTAGATCATTAGCTAATCCTTCATACGTCATTGCCATATAAAACCAAGTAATTTATTGATTAAAAATTTAATTTATAATATATTACAATTTTAATACTTTATCATCAAAAACCTTATGAAATCAGTAGCTAAAGTTCCATTTAAAGGTAAAAAAACTCCTTATAACCTTAATGAAGTAGATGTTAATCTCTTACTTAAAAATCCTTCTCATATTCGTAAGGTAGTTAAAGGTAATTATAAGGAAGAAAATAACTATACTGACGAAGACGAGACCGAAGAAGAGGATGAGAAAGAAAGTGAAGATGATAAACTGGAATCTCATATGAAACGCTATATTTCCGAGTATTTTGATAATAAATATAATAAGGAAAAAGATCAGCGTAAAAAGGTGAAGCAGAGAATGGATGTTTTAGACTTTATATCACCTTTCCCTAAAGGTAAAAGTTCAAGGATGATTGGTGATGAAATGGATAAATACCATGAACAGCAAAAATTAAATCCTACTAAAAATTTTATTCGCAAAAAAATTGATAAGTTGATGAATAAATAATTCTATAAAAATAGAATAAAATCTAATCTAATTTCATTATTTTCAAGTTTTCTTATTACAATAGGTATAATAACGCAATTAAAACCTAAAACATAAGTCAATGTTTTATAGTTTATAGGTTTTTTATCAAAATATTTTTGTTTAATTATATAGAAAAATCGTTATTAACGTTATTTTTACTAATAATGAAAAATAAGACATTAATGATCCAAATAAGGGTTAGGGCACAAATCAGTCATCATCACACAAACTGCTCCGACTATTTCTGCTATTAAAATAAGATTATCTGTCTCAATAAATAATAGCCTAGCTAATATTATAAGGATAAAAATGTTTTTAATAAAACTGCTATTTGATGCTATTATATTAAAAAAATTCTTCATATCAAATAATCGGTTTAACAGATCTCTGAATCATATTTAACATTTTATTGTAAAATACACTCAGAGATCAATTCTACTATATATCATTATAATAAAATGTAAAGAATATTTTATATGCCGATAAATACTAATACAAATCAAAACGATGATTTGTATTAGTATTCAGAGTCTACACCTAAACCATTAAAGAAAAAATGTTCTCAAACTAGAGTTTAACATAAATTTCTATTATTTAAAACATTAATCTTTCATACCTTTGTTACATCTTTACAACAGTTAACAACGTATTTATTATTAATTATTTTTTGTATATAAATAATTATTGTAATAAAACATAAGTAATTATATATCTATTTCTATCTTTCAACTAAAAGAGGACTAAATTATGAATTATGTATTAACTAAAACACAGAAAATTTTTAATATTATTGATAAATTAAAAGAAACAGGTGATCTTACTGACGATGAGACAACCTTTATCAAAAACCTATCGGCAATGGAATTATCATATGTTAGTGATGTGTTATACCATGCTTATGACTATAAAACTGCTGCTATACTATGGGAAATAATTAAGGATAAGGGGGAGTGAAAAATGAAAGTACTTAGAAAAATGTTAGCCATTATTGTGTTTATAATAGCAATGCTATTCGCCACAGTGGGGATGTATAATTGTTTTGGTTCTATTATAGGAGCAATATGTTTGCCTTTTAACTTACTTATTATTTTAATTTTATCGCAATGGATAAATCATTTAAACAGAGACGATGAAGAGGATTAACCTATTTATCATTGGTATTAGATTCATCAAGTAATTTATTTCTTAATGCAACAGCTGAATAACCTGTTTTATCCATTATAAATTTATTTAAACTAATTTCTTTGGACAAAGTAGGTTTTTCAGCATAATCCAATGCTAAGTCAAGAAATCTTTTATTTGTAAGTAGTTCTGTAACTGTTGCCATGGCACTACCTGTTGCTAAAGCACTACTAGCACCTGTTAAAAAACTTGGATGATTAACAAGTCCTATTAATCCAAGAACACCTGTTGAAACTCCTAATGTAGCAGCTGTTCCAGAAGGGTTTGGAATTCTTGCGTTTTTTGAAGCCATTGCTTTAGCAACTTGTCCTAGCTTTTCTATTTTAGCAAAAACTTCCGGTGTAACTTGTTTTTTCAACCATTCTGCTTTTTCAGGATTATTGATAGCTTTAGATAGATTGCTATAACTTAAAGTATCAGTACCATGATTAATTACTTTAGTCCCCAGTAAACTTTCCAATTCTTCCCTTTTAGCTAAATCACCAAATAATTTATCTGCTTTTCTGTAAGTTTCATGCCATTTAGGATTTAATTTGCCATATTCACTTATATCCTGAGAAATAGCCCCTTGTAATTTTCTAGCTAAGTTTTTAATTCCTTCATCCGTATCCCATTTAATCATGGCATTAAGATTCATTTTAGCATTGATTAATCTTTTAACGTCATATTTATTCTTAGAAGGAAAAGTAGAACCGTAAACATCTGGTTTTGAAGATGCACCGCTTGTTGCTTTTCTGAGACGATTTATCATTTGTAGTAAAGACTTAGTATCTTTTGAATAAATATCACTGTTAGCTAAATCGCTGTAAAGTTCTTCTGCTGTAGCTTTAGTATTTGTTGCTACTATACTTCTATCTTTTAATTCAGTTGGTAAACTTTCCCTACTAGTTCTATATAAACCTTTTATCTGATCTTCAAGCTCAGGTGTTCTTTTATTACTAGTTTGATTATAAATATCATCTAAAACTTTACGTGTTTGCTCTTCTGTTGTTAAATATTTGTTTCTAAGTTTATTGCCAAAAAAAGGAGATTTACTTATCCATTGATCAGCAAGTCCTGTTACAGCAGAATCAGTAAGAGCTGCTGCCGGTAAATCTATTTCTAAATCTCTAGCAGCTTGTGCGACAGGAACATCAAAACCGCCTGTTTTACGTTTAGATAATCCCATTAAACGCATTGTTCCTTTTGCTAACGTTTCCTTAGGATTACTGAATCTTCCAAACATACCTTGTTTATTTGATAAAGCACTTGGAACAGCTACTGACGATATTAAATCAGCATAGAGTGGATCAATGTCAGTTGCCTCTTGTAATGCGCCTGACGCACCACCTATAGCAGTACCCATAGCAGCTTCTTTACCAAACCTACCAAATAAAGATTTACCAGTATTAGCGGCTGCGTTGATAGCTCCCCTTGCAGGCATCAATGGCATTGAAGCAGTCGCTCCTCCAAATTCACCTGCCTTATAAGCAATATTACCTAAAGTATCATTTTCATCTGGTTTCATTGACTCTAATGCTTCTAATCCTTTTTCCGGAATATTAGCCATAGCAGAACTCTCAGATATAGGCACAACAACACCGGGTGCTACTTCCATAACTCCAGCTCCTGCTTGGTCAGCAGCTTCTGACATCCCAGCTCTACCTATTCCTGATATAGCTCCTTTAACAAAATTATTATTGTATAAAGGTTCTATGAGTTTACTTGGTTGTAAAGTAGCTAGTAAAATATCTCTTTTGGTTTCATTATCGTCAATTTTCTCAGGTACAAATACTTTTCTCTTAGGTCTTGTTCTTAAACCATCGAATTTAGATTTAGGTTTTATAGCTTCTATATCATTTGATACTGCTGTTTTAGGTCTTATTCTTAAACCATCAAATTTACTCATTGTTTTTTAACTAAACCATTTTTAATTGCAATAGGTTCATCTTCAAAATATACTTCCTCTTCTTCCCCTGTATCAGGATCAACATATATTATATATTCTTCGTTTCCTTTTTTACTATTAGCTATGTAATTTTCAGTTTCAACAATAGGATCGGCTAAATAATTTGTTTCTTTTAATCGATTTGCAAAATTATGATACCTCTCAATATCATCAAGAGCTTTATCACGATCAGCATATAAAATTTTCATTGACGCATTGTAAGCTTTATCAGAAGTAGGTACTGTTTTCATAATTTCTGTAAATTCAACAGTAGATGGGTTACTACCACCACCTTCTTTAACCCTAGCTAAATAAACTTTTTTAGCCGCTTCTATAATATCTAAATCCTCAGTATCACCAAGATAATGCGCCCATTTTCTATTTAAAGCGTTTTTAAAACTTGACCCAACATAACCATTCTTTTTAGCACTTTTAAAAGCATCTTCCACTTCATCCAGTGTTTTAACTAAAGCCATGTTTGAAAGTAACTTTTGTTTCTCTTCTTTTAAATTTTGAATATTAGCTTGTCTAATATCTTTATGATGTGGTAATTCTTTATTTCTTTCTGATGCCATCTTAGCCATTAAAGACTGATTATGATAGTCTCTTTGTTCACCCATCTTTTCCTGCTCTAACGCCATTTTACGATCATTCATCTCACGCATGTAAGCATCCTGCTCCATCTTGGCTATCTTAGCTTCTTCTGCGCCTCTAAATCTATGAGCCATATCAGCCATCATGCTATTCTGGTTCTGAGATGTCGCCTCACTCTGGTCATAAGCTCTCATCCCTCCGGGTACTCCTCTTGCAGCAGTAGCTAACCTACCTAAAATACCACCTTTAGCTATCGGAGCTTGATCCTGCTGTAAAGCTTCACTAAAACCATAAAGAGCATTACGAGTAGCATTATCAGATTGTTCTTCATCCATCCCGATAGACTGCTTGGCACTCTTAATCGCCCTCATCACTCCTTCATCAAAAGGTGATTTCTTCTGCATGTTCTGATCAATGTAAGCTTGTCTATCAAGCATGTCCTGCATGTATTTACTCATAATCTATCAATATAAAGGTGTTTCATTAAGCACAGTAAACGTTATTTCACAATCAAATTTCTGAGAAGGACTATTTGAAAAACATTGTAATTCTTCTGTTACACTAGGATTAACAGCGTATTTTAACACAAGTTGTAATTTTAAATATTCAACAATATCTATTGTTTGATAAGGTTTTATTTCAAATTCTTTAACTCTAAAAATACTTACAGGTGTATCCTGCATTCTATTTTTCTTTAAATTGAACCTAATAGATTGATTTGTAGTATTTAATAACGATATGCCGTTTACAATTAAAGTATGAGGGTGAGTCAATAGACCTGTAGATAACAATGTAGTAGGTGTATCTGCTAAATTTGCAAAAGGTAAAGGTTCATATCTAACAAATATACCCACTTACTACTCACTGATTATATTGGTTAATATGTCTTTTAAATTAGTAAGTTCTGTTTCCACATTATTTATCAAGCCCAAAACAAATTTGGCATTATCTTTTATTTCAGGTTTAATATCTGTTTTCTGAATATATATTATTTTGGGAGTTGTTAATCTTATATGTTCAAAATCAATAGCTAAATTATTAATAATATTAGCTTTTGATTTTTGCTCATTAACAATAGAATTTAATTGTTGGATATCCATATTAATTTAATAAATTTTTCCATTCATTAATTGTTGTTATAAGCTCATCGGCAACAAGCTTTAACTCTTCCATTTCATTACTATTTGCTTGTTTATTAAAAGCTTTGATACCTAATTGTTGAGCATATTGAGAATCAACTACCATATCGTGTAGTTTTTTTACACCCTGTCTTGTATTCATATTATATTTTCCTTGTTTATGTTTCTGTAATTGTATTTTACCACTCTGTTTAGAGTGTATCAACAATTAAAAATTTTTATAGACAAATCAAGTTAGTTAAAATAGATTAAACTAACTTGAAAATATTTTGATAGGTTTATTCAAGTTAGTTTAATCTAAAAGGCGGCTTATAAGTATAGTAATACAACAACTATACTCTCAATGTAGTACTTATAATATAACAAAATAAAATTAAGTACTACATTTTTCTAAGATATTTGTTCAATTACAACTGTTGTTGTCGCAGGTAAACAAGAACCTACTCCATTAACTGCTCTCACGTAAACTTCTATATAATCATTAGTTGTCAACTCCACAATACCTGTAAATGTAATATTCCCTATTGTTGTCTGATTAGTAGTTTCAACCCGCATTTCAGTAGCGGTAATTATACTTCCGTTCTTAGCAAAAACGTAATATTTTGTACCTGACGCTCCTTGTTCAAAACTTGTTCCTATTAAATTAAAAAAAGCAGAAGTAGCACCAGTATAAGTTAATCTTTTACTACCATTAAAGGTAAAGTTATTTAATAACCCAGCTGTGAAAACCCCTGTCCCCGGGATAAGTGTGAAACCAGCACTACTAGTAGAAGTTGAATTAGTCGGACGATACATACTACCATATGATTTGCTGGCGGCAGTCGGTATAGCTTGCCAAGAAGGTAACGCCGACGCACCATTAGAGGTTAATATTTGCCCTGCCGTACCTGTACCTACGTTTTGTAAAGCTGCTGTAGAAGTTGTGCCTCCACAAATAACCCCATAAGCTGTAGTAGAAGTTAATCCGGTCCCCCCATAACCAACTGTAATAGCGTTCCCATTCCAAGTTCCTGTTGTTATTGTTCCTAATGAAGTAATATTAGTTTGTACTGCTGTTGGTAAGGTGGAGCTAATTGAAGGAACACCTGCTCCACTTGTAATTAATGTTCCGTTGTTAACAGTTGTAATACCACTAACAACATTGGTATCAGAAGAATATAATATCTGATTAATAGTTGTAGAAGACGGATAAGTCGCAACTGACCAATTAGGGGCGCTATTAGCCCCTGACATTAATAATTTATTTGCAATGGCCGTCCCTGCCAATATCGCCCCTGCACTTGCATTTGAATAAAAAATACCGCCGTTAGAAGCCACTAATGAGGCATTAGTTCCACCATTGGTAAGTGATATTTGACCTGTTATATTTGCTGTTAAACTCCCTGCACCAGTAACCCAGCTAATATTCGTTCCATTTGTCGGAACAGCAGCAATAGGACTATTACCTGTACTACCAATTAATAATTGCCCGTTAGTAAGAGGTAAAGAAACAATACTATTAGAACTACCGCCTATTAAAACATTATCTGTACTTACTGATTGTGTTGCAATATTAGTTAAACCGAGATTAATTCTAGCTGTAGCTGGGTTATTTAGATCCGATAAATTATTAGCAACTTCTAAAAAAGAAGTAGGGTTATAGGTAAATGGTGTAAAATTAATAGGATCAACGCCCACCCCGAACTCCCCTATTGTGCTTGTCTGTATCCAACTAGACACTGAGTTAGTATTACCATATTCAACAGGAATTAAATTACCCGGCGTTATATCTTTAGAGGAATCATAATCACTTGATCTTGTTAGTACCCACGCTGTTGCACCATCTCCAACCACTGTTAAATTGTAAATACCATTTTGTAAGGTGCTTGTTTGATTTTTAATTAATATTCTCTGTCCGATAGAGGGATTTTGTCCATCTATCGTAAACGCAACTAACGCTCCGTTATTAGTAAGCGTTGCACCTACGCCTAACGACCCGTTATTATAAATAGCGTTTAGATTAGCTGTTGTAGCAGCGTAACATACTTCTTTAAAATCAAGCCCTGCCACCAAAGCGTCGACGTAACCTTTATTTACACCATCAGTACTTGAAATAGGGTTATTATTGATAGTAATACTACTTACAATAGGTGCATTGCTAAATATAGGATCAGACCCTGTTTGCCCTATTAAAACTGTACCTGTGCTTGCGGCAGCTATTTCACCAATACTTGATGTGCCATCACCCACTAGTAAACTATGATTATTAAAACTTGCCTTACCTGTTCCCCCATAAATAACATTTATTACATCAGCATTCCAAGTTCCTGTTGTGATAGTTCCTATTGAACTTAAATTAGATAATGTTGTTACATCAGTGTTAACCAGTGTTCCTGTAATAGGTAAAGTAACGTTTGTCAGCCCGGTAGTAGTCAACGTCAAACTATTTGCACCTGAGGTAACTAAGTTGCCCCCTAGTGTTATTGTATTGCTACCATTATTTATACCTGTCCCGCCGTACACTGGGTTAATAATATCAGCATTCCAAGTTCCTGTTGTGATAGTTCCTATTGAGCTTAAATTAGATAATGTCGTTACATCTGTATTAACCAATGTCCCAGTAATAGGTAATGTTATGTTAGTTGTTCCAGTAGTAGTTAACGTTAAATCGTTCGCCCCGGATGTAGTTAGGTTGCCATCTAGTGTTATTGTATTATTACCATTATCTATACCTGTACCGCCATAAGTAGGACTAATAATATCAGCATTCCAAGTTCCTGTTGTGATAGTTCCAAGAGTATTTATAGAACTAGTACCATTATAAGTTTGAAAACTAGGTTGGTTGGAAACACCATTAGATACTAACAACTGCCCTGTTGTGCCAAATAAACTGACCATAGTATTTGATGGGCCGCCAAGTAATACCGAATTTTCAGTAACTTGCTGGATAGCTATGTCGGTTAGTCCTAGATTCAGTCTAGAGGTAGTTGTATTATTCAAATCGGATAAATTGTTAACTCTTTGTAAAAAGGTAGAAGGATTATATCCAAATTGATAAAATGAAATAGGATCAGTTCCTATCGCAGAAACAGAAGTTGACTGTATCCATGTAGTCCTATTATTTACAGTGCCATATTCAATTGATATAGTATTACCTTTAGTGATTTCAGTAGATGAATCATAATCAACTGAACGTGTTAAAACCCAAGGAGTTATGATAGTACCTGTGCTTGTAACAATATAAATTCCGTTTTGAGCAGGGGAGCTTTGATTTTTAATTAACACCCTATCGTTTTGCGCAACAGTAACCCCATCTATGGTAAACTCAACATAAGCTCCATTATTAGTAAGGGTTGCGCCTACCCCGGAAGTTCCGTTATCATAAATAGCAGATAAATTTACAGTGCTTGCTGCGTAACAAGGAGTTTTAAAATCTGAGTTGGCTATTAAATCATCTACATAACCCTTAGTCGCAGCTTCCATATCCTCCACAGGGTCTCCGCTTAATACAAGTGGCCCTGTCATCTCACTGCCTGTTTTCAAAACAGCTTGATTTAAAACGTCAGTTAATTGATCTAAATTAACAGCATCAGTACCTGATGTTCCTTCTGCAAGTTCAATAATTTTATTACCATTCATATCCAGATCGTCAGATATAATTATGGTCGGTATTGAAACAGGATTATAAAAAGTAATTGTATTGTCATTATTTATACTAAGTACATCAGTACCATTAGCTGACGCTAATGTAAAACTTTGTAATTTCAATTGACCGATTGTATCGGTTGTATTAGTGGTGTGTGTCCATCTAAAGCCTGATAAAGTATTATTTCTATATTCAAAATTAGTCTCTGCTGGTATAGAAATAACAGGTACAAATGTGTTATATAACCTAAATGCAGAAGTATTTTGATTGTATATAAATTCCTGAAAAGAACCTAAAATAGATAGCGTAGGAGTTATTCCCGCTACTGTTATACTGCTCATGGCCATAATATGTCTACCTCACTATTTAATAAATTCCATAGAAATGTGATACTAACCGCATCAAAATCTTCTACAGGGTCTTGCATTAAGTTTTTTACTCTATCCCCTCCCATATCCAAATCACCGGGGGTTCTTATTGTTGTTATTACACTATCTACAGGTGGTCCGCCACTAACAAATCCAGTTAAGTTTATAGGTTCGCCCGGTGTAACATTTGTTGTACTAACTACCCCACCTATGTTAAACAAGTATCCATTAGACAAGGTATTTAACACTTGTGCATTAGGTAACTGTGCATTAGGTGATCCTATAACGTAAGACGCCGAACTTATAGTATTTATATTGCTATTTATACTGTTGATTTCACCTTGTAAAGCGGCTATTTCAACCTCAATGATCACTATAGCTGCTAAAACCCCGGCAATAGTGATTTCAACTATTCTGGCTATCTCTAACTCAATTGCTGTAATTTGCCCTTGTATACCTATTAATTCCAATTGAATTGTCGCCACTTCAACCTCAACGGCAACTATCTGTTCTTCAAGTCCGGCTATTTCTTCCTGTAACGCTTCATACTGGTTAAGATTAACGTAATCAATACCGGATTGAGCTATTGCAAAATACCCATTCGCAACTAGTTTTGTAATACCTGTTCCTAGCTGCGTTAATACTTGAGCGTTAGGTAAATTTTCATTAGCTGTTCTAATAACATAAGTTGCGTCAGATGGGTTGACGTTCATTGTTACAAAACGTAATGATCTGTAACTTGGATTAATAGGATCAGGGCCGTTATCAACTAAGACCTGACCTGTTGTACTAATACTACTAGGTAAAACCCATACATTCCTAGTAAAAGGTAACATATTTTCAGGTGCACGTAACGCAGTATACGCATCAGAAGGATATGATCTATCTGATCCGTATAAAATTAACATTTTAGTATCAATTTCTATAGTAGAATTTAACTTGGATATTCCGTCAACTTCATTATCAGGGTTTATTGACACATTGGTGCTAGCTAAATATTTACTGTTATTAGCATACCAAACCGGGATAGTGTTGATAGGTGTAGGGTCAATGGCATCTACATAATCAACACCCGGAACAGCATTACTTAATACCTTACCATTAGTTTTTTTTATTATCCCGTCCGGAAAATTAACCAAAAACTGAGCAGATGGCCAAGTTGCTTGAACTAACGCATCACCCATAACAAATTGACCTGTTAATAACCTTGCTGTTATAGCCAGTACATCTGCTTCAACGATAGATAAACTATTGCTCTCTTCAGGCCTATTGAGAGAAGTTCCCCTCCATATTTTACCGGCCGGTAACGCTAAGCCTTCCACTACAGCAACACCCAAATTAGGCAAATTACCAAGATTTATTGTTGCAACTTCTATCGGCCTATTTAAGATATTACCCATCCACAAATTATTATATGTCAAATCGGGTAAAGATGTTATAGGGGTAGTACTTGTGGTACTAACAACACCATCAGTATTAACTAAGTAACCATTATTCATAGTACTTAATACTTGAGCATTAGGTAATTGTGAATTAGGGAAACCTATAACATAGTAAGCAGAACTTGCTGTAGTAAAATCAGCTCTTAAGTTAATAAGATCCAATCTCAGATCGATCAAATCAGGGGTAGGTATAGCTATTCCGAGATCATTGCCAACAAGAACATAATCAGGATTAGCAAGGATTCTTCCTGTAACTGGTGATATGAAATTATGCAATACATCATAACGGAACTTCATGCGTTTAAATGACCTATGAATGTGTTAATATTATCAATATCCTCACTGAACCATTGGTCAGCTACATCTTCATAATATTGAAGTATATCAGGGTCTGTATTATCAAGCTCCGTGTCTCTAGAAGGGTCTAAAACAGGTTGAAACCTATAATTAAACACTCTGTTTATTGTATAAGTCGATTCCAGATATAAATTCTTAGATGCTGTCTCCTGTCCTCCTGTCATAGCTACGTCAAATAACGCAAATAAATTACTTACACTAACAATTGGATCGCTATTTGCGACTAAAGATACTTCAGGAAGATTGGGATCATCAAAACCCATTTCACCTAGTCCTGTTCCTATTGATAAAATACAACAACGTCTAGCAGTCGGTTTTAAAATCTGAGCTAGATTCCTACCAAAATACGATGGGTTGTTGCAAAAGAGAGCTCCATCAAGATAACGTCCATTTAAGTATTTAGGATCATTAGGATTTAATGATGTCAAATTTATAGATGGTAAATAAAAAGGAGCAGCTGATGTAGCAAGAGCTACATTACTTATTAATTCATGTTGTCCGACAAAACCCGGAATATTAACATTAGAACATAATGTATATGTTCCGGATGATATTGTCGAATCTTCCCTTAAACTTACTTTATATGTAGGGATAACTACGTTTGTTAACAAATTACCCATTGTGCTATCAGTAAAAACTGTTTGCAGTCTGCTTGCCAATAAATTCGAGCCATATGTTTCAGCTGTACCCTCAGTCGAATAAAAAGGAACACCTGAATATGGATTAGCTGGAGCAAAAGCCAGTAATTTATCAAAACTAGTTGCTCTATTAGAAGCAATCCCGTTAGTACTAAATATGTAAGGTCCGTCTTCCGTGAAAAAAGGTAATAACTCAGCTGGTGTTTTACCCATTCCTAACGCTAATGCCAAGATACCACCAATGGAAGTGCCGCATATAACATCAAAATTAGCAGCAACAGTCGCTGGATCAATTCCCCACTGCTGAATGAATTTTATAAAGAAATTTAAAGATAAATATCCTCTTTCCCCTCCTCCATCTAACTCCAATATGCGAATTGTATTCGGATCGGCCATTTCATACCTGTAATATTAGTTATTAGTCATAGGACCGGGTGTAAATGGTCTTGGGTTAAGAACCGGTTTAGGATCGTCTTTGACTAAAGGAGTTCTTAATTGTTCATTAGGTTTATCAAGTTCATTAAGCCCTACCCACAAACCTGTCCATACTTTCTGATTACCGGACCATTCAAATTGCTTATGTAATTCTTCATACATTTTCCAGCTACGATCAGACTGATAACGTCTTTTTTCAATTCTCATAATAACTATTCAGATCATATCCTATTGTCATGTCGACATTTTCACTATCGTTAGCAGTCGCTAGTGTAAATGTTTCATCATATTGTGCTTTAAAGCTATCCGCCATTTCAGGTTTATATTTAACAGCTAGCATCCATGTAAGTCCAGCTGCGAGCGCAGGATACATACGAGCTGGCACTGATGTAGTATTAAAAAACTCACCTGCATCATACATTGTACGTATAAAAGAATATTGAAGAACCCGATAATCAGCTGTGGGAGTCGGCCATATGTTAATATTAGGTTCTAAAGACTTATCAAAATAATATGTGCTAGGTCTTCCTTGTAAATACTTCTGTGAGAAAGACATATATGTATCACGACTTACAGGACTAATTTTTAAATCAATTGTAGTGTTACCAAAATATATTTCCTGCATATTAAGAGTAGCGCCACCCGTTTCCCTTATTCTATATGTTACAGCTGTAACAGGAGTTATAACATCTCCCCATTTGGTTACACCAGCCGTATGTTGATAAGGATAAGGCTTAGCCCAATCAATCTCTAAAGTGCTCCAATTAATATTATCATCAGAATATTCAACTAGTATATTATAATTAGCTGTATCATTGCTTCTAATCCCTATAAAAGTTATCTTTTGGGGATTGTCCGCTCCATAAGTATAAGATATATTGCCGTCAGCAACATTTTGAGTACATGCGGTTGAAAAGTTATTGTCAAAAGCAAGTAGAGGATCACCGCCTCCAGCACCATCATATGTACCTGCCGTATTGGATTGTGGTATTCCATTTAATTGTCTTGTAAATTGACGTAAAATTGCTTCTAAAACATCAGTTGCGTTACTAGCTGTAAGATATTTGGCTTGACCAGTATTTAATGGTAAATATACTTTAGTAATCGTCCATAAATTAGTACTCTTGCTAATCCAATCGAGAAGTAGAAAATTAAGACTTCTTCTAGCTGAATTAATCTGAACAGGTACTAATTGATCACCGGCAAAACCTATTCTTTCAAAGCATTCAAGAATAAGATCATCGTTTTCAAGAGATTGAAAATTATAAGTACCTGATACAACCGGCATATTTAACTCTGTGTTATTTCAACAAAACTAGGTGTAGTATTAACAGAATTTAAAAAACAGACAATAATTGAAGTAAACGGATAAACAGTGTTTGTTATAAATCCTCTATTTAACTGGGCTTGTGTTACACCTGCCGCAGGATCGTTTATTGCGTAAAAATTATTAGGTCTTGTCGCATATGTTAAATTAGCCACTGTTAACGCAGCTATATTAGAACTATTAGATAACCCATACATTATTACATTAGGTCCAGCCCATGCTCCGGCAGCTGTTCTTGACGTAATCATACTATTAATATTATTCATATTGTTAGCATAAATATTCCTGTCATTACTTATATTTAAAATATTATTAAGATTTCCAGGATAAGTAATGTTCAAAAGAACAGCTATATTATTGTTAGAACCAATACTATAAGCTTGTGCTGCTGCACCAGATGACACTATTGACGTAATGTTATCAAATACATTCACACTAGATACAGTATTAGCGTTAGCTCCTGCTAATATTTCAACAATATTATTGCCATTAAACGTTCCGGTTATAGTAAAATTTATTGCGCTAATATCAGCAGCCGACGTAATGCTTATTGAAGATGAATAACCATTAGTTATAAAAGATACAGGTGCGACTAATAACTCTCCAGCTACTACCGCTCCTGCATTTATTATATTATTTAAAACTCTGGCCGGAACATTAGCATTTTTTCTAAAAACACTCATTTAGATTTTTTACCGCTTTCTTTTTTAATATCCATCTTTACACTATCCTTTTTCGGGGCACTTTTTTTAGTGCCCTTACAAAGAATGTTAGCAAGTGGTCTACTATGTGAAGCCATTTGCTACCTCCTTACATGCTTATTGCATAAGCACAACGCCAGTTAGTTACTCCGAAAGAGTACCTTTCTTTTGCTGCAAACCACATATCACGAGTAGCATTATCAACCCAGCTCCAAGCCTCAAGCTTATCCCTTTCATAATGAATAAGTCCTCTTTCAGCATCTGTTACGATAGCTGAGAAAGTAGGTGAAGTTATATAGTTGTTAACTGTATATCCGCCCGGTAAATAACTATCGTTATAAATGGCGTTAATATCGTTAACCCCTGCTAGAGCGTTGTTATTACCTGTATTAACAGAAGTTCTGTACTGGCTATTAAGAATCACGCTAGCCGCAAACTGGTTGGATGGTCCAACAACTAAAGTCTGAGGCATAGTTTGAGTTAAAATACCACTTAACTGTTTGAACTGCTGAATCGCAATAATAGCGTTCTGAATACCTACTTCACTAAGAGCTACGTTAGACAGGTTGGAGTTAACACCTCCATTGTCTAATGGGTGAGCGTTAGAGAAGAAAGGTACACCATCACTAGTTAGAGTAACGTTTCCTAAATTGAAAACGTTAGCTGCTACCTGAGACTTGGCAGCTCTTAAAGAGTTTCTAAGAGCAATCAAGTGCTGAGGAAATTGTGATTTATATAGGTTATCCTTCATAGCTTCATCAGTTATGGAAAAACTTAATCCATAAGTAGTATGCAAATATGAAGTTTGGTAACGCACAGTCATGGTATCCTGAGCAATAGCTGCTCCTTCATTCTTGATTTGTGCAATTCCTAGAGACTTGAATTCATCTTCAAACTCGATTTTCTTATCTGAAGTATAAGTCTTAAAAACTTTTTTCCATTGATCAGGGTATGTATCGTAGTTACCGATAACAGCTTTTACCCCTGGTCTAAGTAATGGATATATCGATGCGGTATTAATTGACATTTATTTAACCTCTTTATATTTCATTA
>JACCDR010133448.1_pt1 | contig 28936 bp, 32 predicted proteins | sample 7446431 | NCBI WGS metagenome assembly JACCDR01 (sample SAMN15323443, study PRJNA562643) | freshwater metagenome | isolation source: river surface water | place: USA:Blue River Watershed | collected 2017-08-17
AGAGAATGCCAAATGAGTCAAAATCGACCATCCCGACCAGTTCCAGGGCTCGCCAGGGGTCCAAGTTCGTTCACACCGAAGTCGAGCACACCGATTTCAATGCCGGTGGGGATGGCATCCGCACCACCGATTCAGATTCCTCAGATTCCTCCGCAGGTCGCACAGATCGATTCCAAGCCGCTGGACGCGGAAGACTTGGCAATGGAGATCTACGCGAGGCTGGTGGTCAGCCATCTTGGGCGAGCGGTTCAGGTTCAACCGCCTGATCCGATCTTGCTAAGGCAACTGGCACAGATCGCTAGAACGTCGGCTATGGTGTATTTCCAGATCGATTCCAATTCCAACGAGGACAACCATGAGTAGCGAAGAGAAGAAGCCACGTAAACCACGAGCACCACGGAAGAGCGAGATCGTTTCACCCGCTTCCGCGCCAACGAATGAGAAGGACGATAGACAGACTAGGACCGATGGGAAGGACGTTGCCACCGATCCCAGCCTCCAACCCGATTCGTTTCCTCCGCATACCACAGACAGCAGTAAGACAGACTCCACCAAAGGAATAGACGCAGACTCTACCGTCGGGAAAGACTCAGGTGCGGAGATCATTTCCTCCGCTTCTAACAGTAAGAGCAAAGCAGACAGCCATACAGACAGACAGGGAAGCGAAACTACTACCACCCAAACAAGCCAACCAGACAGCGGAAAAAATACGGGGAACGTTCGGTCGTCTCCAGCCGGCAACGGTTCAATTCGTGATTCCGAAGTGCTAGAATCGCTTCCCATCGCGTGTGCGCGGGACGGAGAGACGAAAAAACAGTGCTGGGAACGGCTCCGACGGGAATGCCGAGCGGCTGGAATGACTCGCCGAGGGGCAATCGCCTACGCCGGCGCGGAAGTCGAGCGTCTCTTTCCTCCAGCGCCAATTCCGGAACCGATTCCCGAGAAAACGCCACAGGTCGAGCCGGACAATTTGTTGCCAATTGGCAACATTTCTGAGACGCAGACCCAACAAAACGTTGATGTTTTGCCTGCCGACACCGGTATTCCGGCATCGGTTTCCGTCGAGCCGGACGTCCCTGGGTTGGGCTCGATTCCAGAATCGTGGGGATCGCTTTCGGCTAACGCTCCACTCCAGGTGGAAATCGCATGGGTGAGTGCGAATCGCCTCGTAGTTCGCAGTGGAAAAGGCGTCGATCTATCCCGAGCTCTGTCGCCGGCACCGAGCTATTCGGCTTTGTCCTGGCTGGAAACCGCGATTCTGTTCCCAAGTAAGTTCGCTGACATTTCCGTCAAGGCAACGGCGCAGGAAGACTCGGAAAAGGAGCTGGTCAAGCGTGAGAAGATGGCGATCGAGGAGATTCGATCGCTGCTCAAGGAGATGCTGGAACCGAAGTAGGAACCGATTTTGTTGCCAATTGGCAACATTTTGGCGAATGTCGCTGGTGGATTGTTGCGTGAAAACGACCAATAGACGCCTGTCTCGCAGCGTGTAATGCTATTCCATCGCAACGATATGTCATTAGCTAGCGGGTTGGAATGGGATAGTATTGCGTTTCGCTGTGACTGAGTTGCATCGAGCAATGTAGCCACCCAATGGAAGTGTTTTGGCAACATTTTGTTGCCAATTGGCAACACTCACGACCCATTTTAACATCAGGTCGCATCCATCTTGCCATTTCCGACGTGCAAATGCGTCGTCGGCGTCGTATTTGGATGCAATCGATTGCAATCGGCTCGCGTTCGAGTACATCGCACCCGCATTCCGTTCATGTTCATGGGCGCCAAGGGCTGTAGATGCGTAGAGTTGTGAGGCCTATGGGGAAGTTTTGGTGACGTTTTGGTGCAGATGGTGTGAGATGGTGGCAGCGAGGAGCGAAGATTGTGGTGGATGGTGGCTGCCGAGGATGTCGATCGTGTTGGTCGAGCCGGAAAACGAACCAGACCGGGTACCGGGTCGAACCGGAGTCCCGAGCATGTACATTTCCAATCTAGGATCATTTTCAATCTGTACCAGCTTCCCACCCTGTCGTATACTGTTAGCGGGAGGGCTGAGAAAATGCCAAACAAACTTTCTGGAACGCCTACTTACGAGATTTGGCGTGGGATGAAGCGACGTTGTTTTCGAGTCACAGCGACGGACTACGATGCTTACGGTGGTCGTGGTGTTGTGGTGTGTTCTGGCTGGAAATCTTCGTTTGCGGAGTTTTTGGAGGATATGGGCGAGCGTCCTAGCGCTGAGTATTCGATTGATCGCAAGGATGGCGACGGAAACTACTCGTGTGGTCATTGCGATGAGTGTATCGAGAAAGGCTGGACGGCAAATTGTCGGTGGGCAACTCGGGCAGAGCAGAGGCGAAACCAGAAGGACGTTCGGTTTCTTGAGTTCCGTGGTGATCGGTTGTGCCTGAAGGACATGGCTGAAAAATACGGGATGACTAAATCGCAGTTACACAATCGTTTGTCGGCTGGATGGAGCCTCAGCGATGCTTTGCTTACTCCAGTTCGGCAGTGGCAAGGCGATAGGAAGTTTCATCAGGTTCCTGAATCGGATCGCGACGCAGAGTGGCTGCGTGATGCAGAGCGACGTGCAAATAGGTCTAGCGGAAATTGAACCGCAACAGTACCCGTCGCCGTTGGGACTCCTTAGTATATGCGTTTTCAACCTCATACGATTTTCAATTGCGTTTCCGGGTCCGTCCGATTATACTCGTCGTCACTGACGGGTAAAAACTGTTCTTTATTGGAGTGCTGAGAAATGGGACATAAGTGGAAGGTAGGAGATTGGGCTGAGCATAATGGGCTTCGGTATTTTGTCTGGGACGTTTCGGAAGATAGGGCGTACGGAATACCCAAAAGCGGTTTTAGAATGTCCTGGGATTTGGTGAATGAAAATGTCAAGCACTTGCCTGACTGTACCGGGTGGGACTGGGAGGAACCGAAAGAAGTCGAGCCTGCGGCGCATGAGTGGAAATTTGCGTGTAGCAACTGGCATTACGATCCGGAAGAAACCAATGAGGAACAAAAGCCGGAAAATCCACAGGAATCGATTCAGCCTCCGCCTGGCTATCGCTTGCTTGGAAGAGACGACATTGTCGACTACGGAGACATTTCGATTGCTCGAGATGCGAACAACTGCGAATTGTGGCGAGCTGTGGACGGAGACAAGTATGGAAATACAGTTGGTTGTTTGATCGACTGTTGCGACGTTGCTGCCTACGCTCGCAAGATCGAAGAACCGAAGCCTGAATGCGTACGAATTGACGTTACTCCTCCTGCTGGCTATCGAACTCTCGGTCGCGATGAAACGGTCATTGGGTGTACGGCAGGTTTCCGAATGGACAACTACGGAGTGGATGCGTTTGCCAGAAACGCATCGCACGTCGAACCGGGTCCTGTCGAACAAAAGTTGTCCGATACTCCGAAAGCCAAGTCGGACGTTGTTGGAGCAGGACTCGTGCTAATTCCGTGGTACTCGATCCTAGCTATCGGAAAGATCTTCGTCGAAGGACTTCGGTACGGTCGCGACAACTGGAAGAACGGAGTCGGCGATAAGACCTACCAAGAAGAGCGACTTGAGCATGCCATGCTTCACCTGCTCAAATGGAAAGAAGGCGATCGCACGGAAGCACATTTGGCTAAGGTGGCTTGGTTTTGCGTCACTCAGTTGGAATTGGAGCGATTAGAAGAAGAGAAAGCCAAGTAGCCATGGGATCGCCGATAACGTTCGTGTTCGACTTCAAGCATCGCGGTAGTTCGAATACTCGTCGTGGCAATGGATACACGCCTACGCTCAACACGAAACGCTTCCGGCCGCCGCGGCAAATCGTTAGCAGGCTCGCGCATTTCCTCGAGATGAAACAGGAGATGCGGAAGCCGGATCGCGTCAACAGAAGACGACTTCGGAACAGAAGTGCGAAAGTTCGATAAAAGTTGCGGGGTCCATCTTGCATTTGTCGAAATGGATTCCTAAGATACTAACGTTCGACCACGAAAGATTTTTAGCGGAATCTGGTCGAGCTCGAAAATGACACAGGGGATCAGCAAAATCATATTTGCTTTGGCGCTCGAATGCGTTCCCCTGTGCCGCATTCGAGCTCGCTAACCAAAGCTAAAAATGAGCCCAGGTCGAAAGATCTGGGCTTTTTTCTTTTGTGGTCGGTACGCGATAGTGGCGTATCATTCTGCCGAGCGTCCAAGGCGAAAGCACAGACTGAAGAGTGATCGAAGTTTTCTTGGTGTTCCTGCTGGTGTGCTGCCAACTCCGACCAGCGGTAAAATAGCCAAGCGCCGAGAGTGAGGGATTTCCCTGGACTAGGCGTAAAATTGTCCAAAGGTTGACGCGTGTTTCGAAAGAGCGGGCAAGACTTTTTACCAACTTCGCACGGAGTTGGTATCGGCGGAATCTCAGAACAGGCATAACGCTACCAATCAACCGGCGGCCCATGCTACGAGTGACGGCTTCGAAACGACCATCAACACAGCACGAAGACACGAAGTCGAGTACCTAGCCGCCGACTGAACGTCAGCATTAACCCAGTTGCGGAGATAAGACTATGAGCCAAACCAAAACGCCTAACCCGCAACTTGGGTTGAATGCGTTGTTATCAGGTCGCGACGGATTCGGTGATTTGTCGCCGGAAATCATCTACATGAGCTACCCGATGGCAACGTGTTGCATTTGTGGAAAGGTCGATCTAAGCCGGTGGGGTGTTCCAATCGACACCGAAACGGCATTGATCTGTGCGAACGATTACGAAGGGGATTGGGCGGCAAAGCCAGCGTGCCGAGAGTGCTGGGCAAAACATGACGCGGGACAATTCGTCGGGCATGACCCAGCGTTTTGATCCTGATAACTTCTTTTTATCCGTTTCGGCGCAGATAAATCCAAGTATTGCTAATTTGGGTCTATTCGGTTAGACTAAAAACTCTACTCGCACTCAGTTTGGATGAAGCATGTTCACGATATCGAAAATACTCCAAGGGTTGATTGATCTCGTTATCGTTTGCAAGTCGATTCTGGTTGAGCTGCGAGCAATCAAAAAGATAGCTGGGCAACGTGCTCCAGGGTTAGTGTTTCTAAAACTTGTTCGAGAGGAAAACGCAATGTTGATTTTCAAGCTGGCTTTGCCGCCCGCCGCAGACAAAGACGTGCAGACTGGTGGAAAGCGAACTGTAGTCGTTGCTATCGGAAACGGCGAGCCTCAGACGATCGATCTTCCAGGAGACGCGATCGAGACCGATGAACTCACTGGGAACGACAATGATACGGTCGTAGGAGCACTGGTTGATACTGACGATGCCGGTAACCCATCTCCAGCGCGAGACTTTTCGTTCATCTTAGTTGACACGATTGCGCCGGTTCAGCCAGGAGAGATCGGTATTCAGGTTATTCGCGAAGAGTAGTCGCAGGCCGCAGGTTGCTCAAAACGAGAGAAAGCCCACTGACAACCAGTGGGCTTTTTTTATGAGTCGTATCCGAGAACAAAGTAGCCGCCACAGTTTGGAATCTCACGCTTGAGCTTTTCGCGCCATCCATTGAGTATTTCCTCGATCGATTCTTCGCTCAGTGGCACGAGCCCAGTTTTGCGTTCCCGCATTCGATCTAATTGATCAGGGTGAAGTGCATCGCCACAGACTAGCAACGCATGGCAATTGATGTGCTTGAAGTCGTTTGAATCGCTCACTTAGTTTTCCCAGTGCAGTTGCATTTCTGACCATTCACGAACTTGCTAGCGCAGATTGTACATTCGACAATCAAATGTTGCAGTTCTTCCGGTACGGGCATTCCATGCTCAAGCATAAACGCGACAAGGTTGTTTTCGGGTACGCGGCGATGCGTCGATCCAGGAACCAAAAATCCTTTTAGCAATCCAGAGTCCATCCACTTGTGAATCGTTCTAGATGCCACTTGGCAAAACGTAGCGCACTCGCCGGTTGTTAGGTGTCTCATCTTTGATTCTTCGATTAAGCGGTTATGTGAGTAATTGGTCTGCTTACTAATGGCATGAAATCATGCCTCACTCGAAACATGGTGTCTTCAATTACAAAGAAAACCATCTCCTGTTCTTCCGTGATTAGTCCAGCGTAGACTAGCCATTCAACATCTTCAGGACCATACTCGATGAATCTAGTTTTGATTCTGATGCTTGACTTATCGACTGTTTTTCCGTCCTGGAGCTTGTACCTTCCGGTAGGCTTGCACCGATCAATGTTAGGATCTGTGCGAACTCGAAATTCTGCGAACATCGAGCCACGCTGCTTATTGAACTGCCCTTGCTCGATCTTAGATTTAACAGCTTCCCAGTTAGCGGGATGGCAAAGTATTGTCGGCATAACGTTTTCCGATGACTTAAAAAGGAATTTCCGCGTCTTGCTCAATGACGACTTCGGTATACTCGTGCTTCTGGCATTGCCATTTCTTGGATGACCACAGGTGCCTATTGCAAACGTGGCATCGCCTCGATATTGCCTGACGAATCCACCACCTAGAAGTCGCATCCCAGATTGCTTTCCAATCGAACAGAAGGCACAGAATGAATCGAGCTTTTTCGATCTCTTTCCACTTGTACGAAACGTGCTGTATGTAACCTTGGATCGCAGGTCGATCGCTTGAATCGGTTCCAGGATCTCGATAGTGTCGCTTCACTGGCTCGTGGAACTTGTAGCCTCCTAGCTTCCATCGCTTCAGTACGACCCACACTGGATGCTTGTGCCATCCGGTTCCATCGCACTTGTAGCATTCTTCGTATTCGTCCCACATACCGTCGCCTCCGCAGGTCCAGCACGACTTGCCAGGGATGTGCTGAATGTCGGTTCCGTCTTCAGCACCGAACCGATTCAGAATCTTCTGTTTCATCGCGTAGAATCGGTCTTTTCGTTCCTTGCCCGATGGTGGGCATGAATTGGCGATGTGGAGTAGCCGACCTAAGCGGCGTGCGATCGCATTCGGAAGTCTCAAGACGGTTTCTCCGATTCATCTTCAACAACTTCGCCGATGTTTCCAAGTTCGGCAATGCAGAGAACGACCTTGTTTAGATCGTCGTTGCTGACTAGCATCGACTTTCTCGGTCCTGCGCTGTGTCGCAGTAGCAACGTCGGAGTTACTTCATAGCCGTAGTCGGCGCAGATCGCCTCCATTTCGCCTAGTTTTGCCGATAGCTCAGCTTGTAGTGATTCGAGGTTACTCATTGGTTACTCCGAGTGATACGTCTGTTCGAGTGCTCTTAGATGCGTGGGCCACTTAGCGTCACGATCGGTAAATGACTTATCGATAAACAAGACTCGATTCGTCGGCTGACAAGTGATGCGTCCATTGTCAAGCTGAATGAATTGAAACTCTTTGGCTTCGTCTGGTGCCTCGGAGTATGCGTCTCCGATCGGAACCGCAGTGAACAGGTACTTGCCATGAAGCTCAGCAACCAAGCGTTCTCCGGACATCAATTCAACCCGATAACCGCAGCGTGCTTTCACGTCGAGACCATAGAGGTACTTGTAGCAAATGGTTGAAAACTCGATTCCGTAGCAATCCCACTCTTGCGCTAGCGAAGGCGACCACGAGTCCTTAACTGGATCGATCGTTTCCTTGAAACTGAGTGCATGAATCGGCACTTCACGGTAGACCGCACCCGATTTCAGCATGATCTGACAGCCCCACACGCGACCAGTGTAGGCGACGATTCCAAACCAAACGCACGGTTCCGTTCCGTCCATCTCGCCGTTGGTGATGTACTTCCGTTCGACGTAGCAATACTGGTGAGTTGGAATGTCACCTGATTTCGAATAGATCATGGTTGGCTCCTTTAGTCATAGCCTACCAGTATTGACCCGAAAACGCAACACGGATAAACTTGTTATTGGATTCATGCGTGAGAGGCTTAAACGTAGGTGAACGTAGTCCTTGGTGTGAAGCGTCACATTCGATACATTGAGGACCGAGTGTTCGAATCTCTCTGAATCCATTTTCCTCAGTTGTTTCAAGATCGGGAGAGCAGAATCATGAACCGCGTAAAGACATTCAAAGACCTGATTATTGTTTTGATGGTGCTGTTTCTTTCGTCCGCATGTTTCGCTCAGGAGCGTCCTGGTTCCTACGTTCGCTATGGTGAGCGGTACATGGTCTATCAGGTGTACTCGGGAGGGACGTACATCGGAGAGTTGAATTCGAATCGCTACGCGCCGAACTCGATTTCAAATCCGTATGGCGTGTACGGTAGTCGGTACTCGCCAAGTTCGATCAACAACCCATACGGAAATTTCGGACGGTATTCATCGCAGCCGATCTACGTGTATCCGCGATAACCCTGCGACGGTAGAAAAAGTAGCCATGTCGAACCAGCCTGATTCTGTCACTCGGTGTTCATCGCGTTGTCCTGCGTCCGATCCTTGGAATGATGGGAAAGAGCATGCACAGCATTTAGCAGAGTGCGGCGATGACGATTGCGATAGATGCGGATACCTGATCGACGGTTTTTACATGGCGTGCGACCAATGCGGACATTGGGGGCATCAAGATTCAAATGGATGGGTGATGGCGAATGGCGTCCCCTTCTGTAGCGAGGACTGCGCCAAGCAATGGTTTGGCGAGTCAGTTGAGATTCAGTAGGTACGCGCAGTTTTAATACTCAGTTGGATTTCCGAAGTGAAACGCATTGAAGTAAAAGAGAATGACAAGTACGGAGACCTGACGGTTATTCGTGAAGTCGAATCCAAAGGCAAGCGTCATGTCTTGTGCAAGTGTGCATGTGGCAATCAGGTCACAGTACGCTTGGGGCATCTTCGTGATGGACATACGACTACGTGTGGTCGCTGCGGAATCGAGCACAATGGCCAGCGAAAGACGCTCGCAGAATGGGCGTCTCTTTACGGACTCAAAGAGTCAACGCTTCGGGCTAGGCTCAAGACCATGCCAATTGGAGAGGCACTGAAAAGATCATGATTGAGATGAAAGCTGGACCAGACTTAGACCGTGCTGTAGCGGAAGCAATAGGACTCGTGTGTACCCATCGGGTTCTTGGTAGTGACATGCAGTTTTTTTCTGACCCACGCGATCCGCTAGCTGGGCTCATGACGTTTATTCCAAGCACCGACTTGAACTACGCCTTTCGTGCTGCGGAAATGGCTGGGTTGTTTTCTGAGAACCGGATAGTTTTCCGAAGAGACAGTACAGATGAAACCTGGGAGGTCGCCGAGTTGTTTTCGAGCTGCGAAGTCATCCTAGCATCCGAGGACACTCCGCCTCTCGCAATCTGCCAAGCGGTGTTGAAGATTGTAGAAGCTAGGCGACTTGCCGAAGAGTCCAGGAAAATAGTACTAGAAAACCAGTAGATTGACGCGGTTATGGTCATGCTGCATACTTTTGGCATGACATCTCCATTTTACGACCTAGTTCCTAAGGACCCCGCTGAGAATCTTCAGTGGCGCATTCGTTGCCGCGAACGCGCCATTGTGGATAGAAAATTTCGTGATGCTTTGTACCAAGCCGCAATGGATGACGTACTATTCTTCTGCGCAGCGTTTCTTTGGGTTTACGAACCTCGATCCAAGGTCAAGCAAAAACCGATGGTGCCATGGGCTCACCAAGTACCGGTGATTCTCGCCATTGACGAAACGATCTCTGAGGCAATGGATACGGAGCACCCAGTTTCATTGACGCTCAAAAAGTCTCGTGCTCAAGGTGGAACTTATTGTTATTTAGCTGTGACAATGCACAGAGCAATGAGGGAATCTGGTTTTACTATCGGTCTCGTAACGCGAAACGAAGCACTGGTAGATTCGAAGGTTGACGACTCTGCGGTGATGTTCAAAGTTGCTTGGATGCTTGATCGACTTCCGGCGTGGATGTTGCCCGATGGATATTCACGCAGCATGACCGACCACGTCATAAGACTTCCGAATGATTCAGGGTGGAGCGGTTACGCTGCGACAGGTGACGTAGCTCGGGGCGGCAGAACATCCGTATTCTGTTTTGACGAACCTGGAAGCGAAGAGTTCGTAGCGGGGAACAAAGATTACAAGATTCTCAGTTCGGTCAGTCACGTATCGAACTGCATACTGCTAATTTCTACGTTCGGTGTCGATTCCGGTGTGTTCTACGAAGCGGCAACGGATAAGGATAATCCTCGAGTCTACAGTTTGAGTTGGAAGGACAATCCAGATCACTCGAAGAACATCTACACGGTTAAGAAGGGTGTAGCTGTAGCACTAAGACCGGAGGAGCAAGAGGCGGTTAATCACTACATCGCTACGCACCAACGCGAAATCAAAGCGATCGAGCGCCGAGGTCATAAGATTGAAGATCACATTCAATCGCCATGGTACAACGCTCACCGCCTACTCCCTGGTGCTACGCCTCGATTCATCGCAAGAGAGTTGGATGAAGATTGCCGTGGTGCAGTCGGCAAAGTGTTTTCAACAGACCTACTCGATCGCGTGAAACGAGATAGTTGCAAGCGACCGATCTGGGTCGGCAATCCGGTATTCGATTCCGAGACGTTGAAACTTACCGGATTGATTCCAAGAGAAGATGGAGCGCTAAAGCTGTGGTTCAAACCTGGAATCGACAACTCTCCGCCGATGGGACCGTTCACCGCTGGTTGCGATATCGCTTCTGGTGGCGTTAGCCAGTGGGCAACGAATTCCGTTCTGACAGCATTGGACAATCGAACAGGAGAGCAAGTCGTCGAGTATGCAATCAAAGGGCTTGAGCCTCGTCCATTCGCAAGACGCTGTGTTGGACTGTGCATGTGGCTGCGAAACGCATTACTCGGATGGGAGGACTCGGGTGCGTCTGGTGGTTTTGCCAAGGAGGTGATGGAGGTTCTCTATTATGGATCTGTGTTTTACCGAAACGTGACGCAGCTCGGTTCCCAAAAGAAAAGTCGCAAGCCGGGGTGGCCATGCCAGGACGCCGACAAGGCGGATATGTTCGAGCAATTCGCGCTGGCAATGGAAGACGGAAAGTGTGTTCCTCGATCGGAAGAGATGATCGTGGAGTGTGGAGAATACGAGTGGGACGGCGGAAAGATCGTTCACGTACCAACGAAAAATAAGGGTGCAACAGAGAAGAACCACGCCGACAGGGCGATTTCTGCGGCTGGTTGTTGGCTGGTATTTAACACCGATATTGCTTCCGATAATGTTGACACGAGCGAAGAAACTGGTCAAACTCCAGAGTACGGCAGCTTCTTGTGGCGAGAGCAACAGGAGCGGCAAAGTAAAAAACCTGGAAGCGTAGGCTACGGGATTCGAGATATTTTGAAACGAATCTAGGTTAGAACCTGGAAGGAAAGCAATGTCACAAGACGCACAAGTAATTGATAAGGTTGATACCGCCATCGCTAAGATGGCTGACCAAGCTAAGTCTCAGCCAGATGCACAAAAGTCGTTGCATTATTCGCAAGCGGCATTGAATCTGGCTCACACGAAGTCGATTCTAATGGCTAACAACCAAAAGCCAAAAGACTCCGCCAAAGCGGGCATCGCAAAGGCTGAATAGCACTTCTCCATAAACAATGGACTGGAGATAAAACCCGGTCGGAAAACAACGGCGATAGCCGCTAACCAATTCCGACCTAATGATCGACCTCTCAAACAAAACGAAACGAGATAGGCTTTTGAAGGCTATCACTTCGTCGCGAAACGCGATGGAGCCGTTTCGTCGTGTTCGACGAGAATTGATCAAAGACTACGTTGGATCGTTCTATTCCGAATCTGGTGCGGAAAATCCAACGCTCGTCAATCTGATAAACCAGACAGCCCGCATCTACACAATTTCGCTGGCTGCCAACAATCCGCAAGTGTTGGTCTCTACTCCGCGATCCGAGTCAATTGCGTTCGCTCGCCGATTCGAAATCAACTTGAACAAGCTGATTAGCGACATGGCGCTAGATCAGACATTCAGATTGATTGTTCTGGATGCGTTCTTTTGCCTTGGGTGTGGTGTCGTGATGATGCGAGACACTGACACTCGATTCCACGGAATGCTCGAGGGAGAGGAAGACGTTTGGATAGATCCTGGACAGCCTTGGTTTAATCGCGTTTCAATTGACGACTTGATTCTCGACATGCCAGCCAAGGAACTGAGCAAGATGCGGTATTGCGGACATCGCTACCGCGCCGATTACGAAAAGGTTATGAACGAGCCTGGCTACTCGAAAAAAGCCAAAGCTCTTTTGCAGCCTACAAGTCGTTCGCATCACGACTCGGTTGGTGCAGCTCGCGACATCGCTTCGGAACACGGAACCGCAGAGGACGACGACCTTAAAGACATGGTTTGGTTAATGGACATTTGGATTGCCGAAAACAATTCAATCGTGACCATGGCTTGCGATCAGGACATCGAACCACTCATTGAACGTGAATGGACTGGTTCCCAGGCAGGACCATACAAGTTCTTGTCACTTGGCGATACTCCCGACAACATCATTCCGACGTCTCCCGCGATCAACTTAAAGGGAATGCACGATCTCCAAAACAGACTACATCGCAGGATGGAGGCTGATTCAGACGCTCACCGTGTTGTCAATTCATATCCTCCAGGAAAGTCTGATGACGCGGAAAGATTGCGAAATGCGGGCAGAAATGATTGGGTGCAAATATCAGATCCAAGCTTGATAAAGCAAGTCGAGATGGGTGGTGTCGATCAGCGAGACATGGCGCTAGCGACATATCTGCAAACGACGTTCGACCGCATGGCTGGCAATCTTCAGGCAATGGGCGGACTTGGGGCTCAAGCCGGAACAGTAGGGCAAGAAGAATTGATCCACGGTCAGTTGTCAAAGAACGTCGCAGACATGCGAACGTCCGTTGTCAACTTCGCAGCAACCTGCATTTTGGATTTGGGTCGGTTGATGTGGGAGGATCAGACTCTCGAGCTTCAGACTTCGATGCCAGTTGGTAACAGTGGAATTCAGGTCGATTCAAGTTGGACTCCAGACTACCGCATGGGTGAGTTCGACGATTACGAATTCCGAGTTGAACCGTACTCGATGGTGTTCAAGACTCCACAGCAGCACCTTCAAGAGTATTTCCAGGTGCTACAGCAGATTGCTCCACTGTGGCCGATGTTTCAAGCGTCCGGCGCTACGCTCAATGCTCAAGTGCTCGTGAAGGAAATGGCTCGGCTGTTGAACAAGCCAGAGATCGAGCAGTTGATCACGTTCGCTGTTCCAACTGAAATGCTCGGTGGCGACCAAAACACGATTCGCTCCCCAGCAGTCACAACCAGGGAGACGGTACGTAGAAACGTTCCAACTGGTGGCACGGCAGAGAATCGCGCTAACTCGTTGATTCAGAGCCTAATGAGCGGCAAGTCACAACTTAACGGACAACAAAACTCGGCAATGCAAAGGGCTCCGGCATGACCTGTCATGTAAACGTTCGCTTGAAAAGTGACGGTCGGCACGAATGGCGGCAGGTCGAAGCACCGACATTGCGAGAGGCGATCGCGATCGCAGAGCGAATGCCCGATGTTGCGATGTGTACCGAAGCAAGTCTAGTTCCTGGTGGAGTAGTAACGTGAACAAGGTAGTGACAAAGTACAAGGGCAAGGTCGTTTCCAAGGAGGAGCTTGACAAGCTGATGCCTCCAAAGCCCGATTGGCTGGAAGGTCCAGCAATGACAGCCAATACCTACACCGAAACAGATCCTCTGATTTCCGAGGGATGCGGAGTGCATCGTTCACAAGTTGGTGAAGCGCGAGAAATGATTCGTCGGCACAACATTGTCGGCGCTCAAGTCCTTGAAAGCGGTCAAGTCCGATTCACAAGCCGTAGGGCTCGACGTGAGTTCCTCTCACGAAGAGGACTTCACGATAATGAGGGGGGGTACTCCGATTAAGACAAAGCGAGGGTCAATATTGCGAACATGCGAGCAATGTGGAGTTGAATTTTCTGTTTGGCAATCGACTGCCGCTAAAGGCAAGGGGCGATGTTGCAGTAAAGGATGCGCGAATTTATTTCGCGTTGGAAAAAAGATGACTACCGCGCGTAAGATTCGCAAGGACAAAAAACCACGCAAGTCGTACATTTGCAAACATTGCGGGAACGAGTTCGTAGAGGATCGCCCGAGAGGCAACATGCAATATTGCTCGAATAAATGTAGTGCTACGGCAAGAGGATTGTCGCGTCGGTCTGGAAGGAATGTTGGCAGACAGTCGCCAGAGTTCCGCATATGGTCCAGGGAGATTGTCAAGAGAGACTTAAAGTGTGTCGATTGTGGAGCAACAGAAGGACTACAGGCTCACCATATTAAAGGCTGGAATGAAGCCCCAGAATTAAGGTATGAACTCGCAAACGGCGAGGCTCTTTGCTGGAGATGTCATCACACGAGGCATCCGGAATTGCCATTGGAACTGTTTGAAAAACGATCAAAACGCAAGGTGATTCCATGCGAACATTGCAGTAAACAATTTGTGACTAAGAAGCCAACGCGAAAGTACTGCTCGCAAGAGTGCGCGATAGAGGCAACTGCGAAACGTCCTATTCGCATAGTTCAGTGTGAGATATGCGGAGAAACGATAGTAACACGCGATTTTAATAGACGATTTTGCTGTATGGAATGCAAACGAGTCGATGATTCAAAACGAATGCTCGGTCCTGTTGGCGAACGAATGCGGTCAATTAACCCGATGCATATTCGCCATCGAGCATCAACATAATTCACGGAGAAAAGCACAATGGCATTGGCAGACATTACCGAAGCGACACCAGATACAAGCTCTGAGGAAATCAAGGCATACGCTGAGAGCATGATTCAGGAAATCGAGCAGGATCGCAAGGGCGATCCGGCTGGTAAGTCCGATGCGCAGATTGTGAATGAACAGGCTGGCATTCGTCAGCCTGAAGACAAGCCACCAAAAGAAACAACTGCCGAGAAAAATTCCGGCAGCACTACCGCCACTGACGATGGCGAGGAAACCGGCGACACCGAGGAAAGCCCTGAGTGGCTTACCGACGATGTAAAAGCCGAGGCAGCCGCGTATGGTATCGATGAATCGGAACTAGCCGATTTTACCAGCCGCGAGGAGTTGGATCGGGCATTTCGACTATTTGACAAAACCGCACTGGAAGCCGGTCGCAAGGCGATGGGCAAAGGTGACGAATCTGGCACGCCTCGCAACGAGAAAGGTCGGTTTGTCAAATCAGAAACGCCAAACGCCGACAAGTCGAAGGAGGAATCTCCCAAAGCAGGTCGGTATGAAGTTCAGTTAGACCCTAACGTTTACGACGAGGGGATCATTAGCGAATTGACGCGAATGCGCGATCACTATGAATCTCGCTTGGCACATCTTGAATCGTTCACTACAGAGCAACAAGCTGTCGCGGCCGAAAAGCAGTTCGACAAGCTGGTTGATTCTCTTGGTCATTCCGATCTGTTCGGAACGACTGACAAGGAAACGACTCAAGAAAAGCAGCGTCGTGAAAGTCTTTTTGAAGAGGTCAATGTTTATTTAGCGGGTCGAAAGACTCTCGGATATCCATCAGAACTGAATGACATCGTTGTTCGTCGTATTGCCAACGCCCTCTTCGCTGAGGAGCTAGGCAAGAAACTAATCAAACAAAAAACCAAGCAACTTTCAAAGCAGAGCGATGGACGAATGGGCGGAAGCCCAACTAAACCTCGTCCACCATCGGAAGATCCACGCGATCAGTTCGACCGGCTCTACGATGAGATGGCTAAAAAATAAGGAAATCCCGCCATGGGACTAAGTATTGACCAAATTGATGACTTCGTAAACTCGATTCACCAAAAGTTTGCTGGTGAGGAGATGCTCGCAGCGCAGGACATTTCTCTTCCGTTGCAAGAGTACAAGTACGCCTCACGCCTTTTCAGCGGAAACCTGGAAAAAGACACCATGAGCACGTCGCAGTGCAAGTGGAAAGTGAAGGTTGCGACTAACGACAACTTCCAGGTTGTCGGACTGTACCACCGCGATTCGTCCAGCCGAATCAACACACTAAGCGAAGGTTCGCTCAAGTGGGGTCTAACGACCAACAACTACCACTACGACATCGACGAAGAAATCTTCCAAACGGGCGGAAAGCAGATTTACGATTACCTCAAGGCGATGGAAACCGACTTGATGACATCGTTCTACACGGGCATGGAAGACTTGATGTTCGGACCTGGACCATCCGGCCCAACAGTCAATCCGTTTCCTCCTGTGTCGCTTCTGTGGTGGATCACCGCAACGGACGATAGCGTTTCCGAAAACAATTCGGAAGAAGGCTTTGACGGATATGCTCCAGTTGGTTGGGGCTCCAACGGCGTCGGCGGAATCGACCCAACGGTTTACGACCAATGGCGCAACCGTACGTTCCCATACCAAAACGTCGATCGAGAGGACTTCGTTGAGAAGGTGATCAACTCGATGGACCTTTGCCAGTTCACTCCACCCGTGGAGCGAAAGGACATCGTTAGCCAAAAGCGACACGACTGGGAACTACTAACCACTCACAGCCGCGTAGCCGCATGCCGCCGATTGCTCCAATTGGGCAACGACAACATCGGCGACGATATGGCTGCACACAGCGGCACGCCCTACATCCGTGGCGTCCCGTTGACTTGGGTTCCAGCTTGGACAAACGCCTCAAGCGTCAACGCTCGAACTGACGGTGTTGTTCTCGGTATCAACTGGGCAACGTTCAAGGCTTACTATGCTGCTGGTCGCCAAATGCGAAAGCGAAAGGCATTCCAGCATCCAGAAATGAGCAACGTTCGCGTTCGCTGCATGGACGACTCGGTACAGATTGTTTGCTTCAATCGCCGAGCTAACTTCCGTGGCTACTGCACGAACACCGTAACTGAGACCGCGTAACTTTTGTTGCCAATTGGCAACAAATTTGACCAAGTAAACGTCGCATTGGGGGTGGCGACGAAAAACAAAACACCCCTTGTTTCGGTGATTACTGTAACAGCCGCAAACATTCTAATGCGGCAGAGGAATGAAAATGTTTACTAACTTTGTTGAGCTTCACAATAATCGGCTGTTCTCGCAAAAGCTGTGGCGTGGACTTGCGCCTCCAGCGATTTCGGGACCGTTCACGTCTCCATCTGGAAATCCGTGCATCGGCATGTTCGATGACTTTTTGGGATTTGGTGGAACGCTTAGTTCGACCACTGGTTCGTACTACAGCGGGCAGAATCGTTACCTGTCATACCAGACCGCTAGCACTTTGCTGACAAACGTGGCGTTGACTCCAACACCAGCGAGTGTCGCACCGACGAGCATTGGGGCAATTATCTTCCAGCCGACTTCTGGTGTGGCGGATAATGACCAAATCTCATTGCAATGGGGCGGTCACGAGCTGACTCCATTCGGTTCGTTCCCGTTTTCGGTCATTCCAGGCATGAGCAAGGACCTAGCGTTCGAGTGTCGTCTGAAGGTGAACACGATTGCCGACAACATCGGCGATATCTTCATCGGCTTGGCAGGTGCGGCTGGAGTTGCTCCGGCAGCGGTGTCCGTTCCAATTACTCAGACGGCAGATACGTTGGCAACAACGCTTAGTCTGTTGGGCTTCCACAAGCAATCTGGGGACGGTGATAAAGTCGATCTGGCATACGAACGAGCCAGCGGCACAGTTGCCCGAAAAGCAGACGTCGGAACCCTTGTCGCGGACACCTACATCAAGTTGGGATTCCGCTACTCGGGACGGAACAAAACTGTCTCTATCTTTGTAGATGGTGAAGAAGTGACTTCCTCTCGTGTAACTCCTGCGGTAACGGGTGCAACACCGTGGCCGAACGATTACATGGCACCGATCATTGCAACCATGCAAGTCGATGGCACAACAGGAATGACACCGACAGTCGATTGGTGGGCTTGCGCTCAGTATTTGTAACACCTGAATTACTTGGGGGAGGCGAGAATGCTGCTCGCCTCCCCTGGGCAGGGATTCACTAAGCAGGGTCAAACCAATGACTAGCACTCAGGTCAGTTTCACGATATTGCAAGAGCGTGTCGGACATTATCTGTTCGGCATCCGAACTGGCTTTTCGTCCGATCAGCAATCCGACATCGCAGACTGTTTGAACGATGGACTGCGCCGAGTGTATGCAGCACACAACTGGTCATTTCTTCGTCCACTTGCGGACGTTGTAACAACCGCTCCATACGCGACTGGAACCGTCACAATTGCATCGGGAGTGGTGACGCTCACTGGTGGGATATTTCCATCCTGGGCGGCTTCTGGAGTGCTAAAGGTTAGCAATCGATACTACTCTGTTGCGAGCCGTGGAAGCAACACACAAATCACGCTTGACGATACCAGTGTCACCGTCGCATCGGCAGCCAGCTTTCAGTTGGCTCGACCAGAAATAGCACTAGATGCTACGTTCGATTCCGTTTCGAACGATAGTGATTTGACTTACTACCCAAGCGCCGAGTCGTGGTATCCTCCAGTTAAGTGGAGACACGATGCAACGATTCGGCATCTTGAAGGAACTAACCCCGAGTTCGATCGACCTTTGTTCTACTCGGTACGAACAGTAACGTTCGATCCAACTGTAGGCAGTCGAAAGGTACTGGCTCTATACCCAGCGCCCGACAAGGTTTACACACTTCGCGTTCCAATGATCCTAAGACCAGTGTTACTTGACGCTGTGAATCTCTATCCGATCGGCGGAGAAGTGTTAGCCCAAGTCATGCTCGAAGCGTGTTTCGCAGCAGCCGAGCACAGCTTTGAGGAACGAGAACACGTCCATGAAAAACGGTACATGGAACTGATCGGGCTAGCAATTCGTGAAGATCAAGAACGAAGCTCGCCGACTTCGCTGGGTGCGGACAATCCACGTAGCGAGCGAAGGCAATTCGGCATGTTGGACTACTCTTATCGCCTTCGTGAACACCGAATCGGCGGATTGACGCTTGACGGCGACGCACTGTAACAACCACAAAACGAGATCAATTATGTTTTCATCAGCCAAAGTTGACATTGTTACGGACGCTAGCGGCAATGCAACAGTCTACCTTACGCATGGGCAAAACAGGAAACTCAACGGTTTCTTGGTTTGTATTAAGTACACCCCAGGAACAATTGCCACCGGTGCAGACTTGACGATTACCGGCGAGGACAGTGGGATTCCGATTCTGACTAAAACAGACGCAGGAACAAGTAATGTGTTTTACTATCCGCGTGCATTACTCAATGCTGTGGCAGATGGGGCGGCAGCCACCAACGCAAGTGAATTCATTCCGATCAAAGACGAGCGAATCAAGGTTGTCGTTGCACAGGGCGGCAACGTCGCTTCTGGCTCGATCGAAGTGATTTTGATAAACCAACCTCCGTACTAGTGTTTGTTTTGTTTTCCTTTAGGACCATGGGGTTTCCCCGAACTACTTTTTGAAAGGATCTTTGCCATGTCGGCACACCGAGCTTTACGTGATATGTTTCGAGCCTTTGAGAGCGTCGGTCCAGGAATCGGCAACGATCCTGGAAATGCTGGTTCGCTCAATGTGACGTTGTGGGGTCAGATTTTTCTGATCACTACCGCAGCGGCAGAAACCAGAACTCTCGCAAGACCTGATAAAGCAGGCATCATGACTACCGTCGTTCTGGATACCGACGGTGGAGATATGACACTTACCGTTACAGGCGGATACAACTCAGCAGGCGACACGTCAATCGTGTTCGGCGATGCTGGCGATACCGTTGTTTTCCTTTCGGTCAAGACAGGAACAACGTATCAGTGGACGGTCATTGCTCAGATGGGAACGAACCTGAGCACGTTGGCGACCCAGGCTATCACCACTGCTGGTACAGCTATCACCGTCGATGGTACTGTCAATCGCGTTACACTTACCAACGCGATTAACGGCGCGGTCACTCTTGCCGCACCGTCCGCCGCAATGATTGGACAGATTCTTGTCATCGAGTACATCGGTGCTGGAACGAACGCAACGACTATCGCGCTTACCAATGTGCAAGGCGGTAGTGCTGCAACAACTGCATCGTTTAACGCAGCTAATGAGACGCTTATCCTTGTGGGCGGATTGCTCAAGTGGAATGTGATCAAGGAAGTCGGAGTTACGCTGTCGTAACAGAAGGTATGCCGTGGCGACCAAGGAAATTGTTTTTCCAAACGGAGTCGGACGAGGGAATTCCTTTCGTCAGGAAGTTGGAAAACGGGAACAGTACACCTGTCCCTGGTCGCTGAACGTTCGCACTCAGGACTTCGCGGGTCGCCTACGCGGCGGCTCGTGGACTCCTACGGCCGCCGCCTCACAAGTTGGCGTCATTCACAGTTCTGGATCCATCGTCGCGTCTCCCGGTGTCACAGCGCCGGGAAGTAGCCACGCGGCAGACTGCATTTATCGAGATCGGTACATTCGTCCGGTTAGCCAAGCGATCTACGCCAGTAGGCAAGGAACGTACACCGACTGGGCAATGTCCGCCGATCTTAGCGATGTTGGAAGACCGTTCGTAATGCAGTTATCCGAAGCGGGAGAGTTGGGCGGAAACATCACCGCGCTAGTTCCGCACAAAGATGCGTACATGCTTGCGGCTACAAGCGGTTCGCTGTGGATAGTTCGAGGAGATCCGACAGCAGACGGACAGCTACAGAACATTTCCCGAGATGTGGGAATAATTGGCGCAAGAGCATGGTGCCGAGACCATCTTGACCGCTACTACTTCCTTTCATCTCATGGGCTTTACACCATTTCGGCTAGTGGCGATGGACTGCAAGCACTTTCTGAGGATGTGATTCCTCAAGAGCTAACGGGAGTTTCGGACGTCAACACGGTTCTGGAGTATGACCATGCAACGCTGAGTGTTCGAATCTACATTCCAACGGCAGCGGTTAACTGGGTGTACGAAACAGATCGACAAGCATTCTGGCCGTTTAAGGTTGGTTACGCTGGTTCCCATGTGGCGATTGGACCGATTCGTCTGAACAACGGCGATACCTACGGTCGGCTGACGAGACTTCATGCAATAACAGCAGCGAGCAGTGCAAACGTTACGTGGCGAATTCTGGTTGGAGACACTGCCGAGGAGGTTAGCGCCAACGCTAAGACCGCTATTGAAACGCTAGTAGCGGCTGGCTCGCCTTCAAACATCCATAGCAGTGGAACACTTACCGCTGGAATCAACCATCGGGAGTACCCTCGCGCCAGGGGAATGTTCATGATCTTGCTGCTTTCCTCTGCCGGAACATGGGCATGGGAAGGTGCGGTATGCGTTACAGAACCAAGTGGAGGATGGAGATAAGCCATGCCAGAGCTGCAAGAAATTCCAGATGTACCAGAGCAGAACCCAGGTCAGAGCGTAATTGATCTGCCACGCGTCGTTAATCCTTACTTAGGACTTTGGTGGACAACTCAGACTGTCAGTGATGTTCCCGAAAACATCATGGGTTGGCTAATTGCTGCTGGGTATCAAGTTACCGGAATCACCCAAGACAATTCAACTGTTCCTCCGACCAACTATTTTTCATTGACTAAAGAGGGTATGCAGCCGGTTCAAGTGCTGCTCAGTCTTTGCAATAGTTACACTACCGCAGCCAACGAGGCTAGGGATGCCAATGAACTGCGATACAACGAGATCGTCACTAACTGGACGGAGATGATCAACACTTCGCATGATCACTTCAACGCACAGACGGAAGAACAAAACGTCCAGGCGGGCGTTTTCCTGACCGACCTAGACGATTACATGACTGCTATTGAAGCACTCATCACCGAGAATCAATCGCAGTTCGCCCTAGACGCGGCAGAGGCGAAGACAGCCCTTGTAGTCATGGATTCCAGGTTAAGCGAACTGGAGGAAAACGCGGCAGAAACAGCCGTCAAGATTAACGCACTATTGACTGGTCTAAACACTAATGTCGATACCTACGTTTCAGACGTCGCAGCGATCCTGACTCTACTGGACTCAGACTACACCGAGATCGAGGCTGATCTTGATGCTATTAAAACAAGCGCAGGAGCATTGGTGACCGAGTTTGCCGGAAACTATCAGGCGATACTGGATGCACTCGATGGCGATTATCTTGCACATTCGATCTTAGCACGATCATTTCTCGAGGATCTCGGATCGACCGAACTGGCAAGGATAAACGAAGAGTTCGCGTCAAGGCTTTCGGTTCAGCTACAAAGTTTAGTCAGTCGCGGACTTTCTACAGCGACGCTCATTACCGATATCACAGAGCGCAACCATCGCGATCGAGACGAACAGATTCAGGCGCTCAACGATCGACTGATGCGTGAAAAGCTCGCGAATCAGCATCAGCTTTATCAGCAGCAATTTGCTATGCGATCCAGAAAAATGGACGCCAATGTTCAGTTGCACGCAGTCCGGCAAGACGTGCTGAAGTATCAGGCATCCTTGATCAGTGGAGTCTATTCACTTCTTCAAGAAACTCGCAATCGAATTCTTGCAGGAAAGCAAGCCATACTCGCCGCGAGAGACTCGATCGCAAGGCTCGGAATTGAAGTTAACTCTACGCTACTCGAACAACTACAGGCTTCACTGACCGGATTTCTGGGAGGCAAAGAGAGATTTTCTACTTTGTTGACCCAGCTCGCCAATACGCTTTCCGAGCATAAGCACAGAGCAATTGTCGAGAGAATGAACACGGCAGTACAACGGCTCGATGGATGGAAGTCCGTCGCTGCGGAGAATCGTCAGTTAATGGCATACCAACTTGACGAACGAAACAAGCTGCTAATTGGACTATACAGTTTCGTCGAAAGACGCGAGGACATTTCCCCAGAATGGAAAGATATGTCATCGATGATAGCTGGCTTGTCTGATAGTGGTGGAGGTTGGATTCAACCTTAGATCGCGTGTGCTAACCTGATTTTCAATTTAACAAAGGACGTTTCATTATGGCTGGTAACCCAACACAAATTCCTGGTGATCTAGTCGTCGCCGGTGACCTCCGCGTAAATGGAGGCATATCGCCGAAGATCTCCAAGACAAACATCTTGGCATTGGCAGAATTGCAGTCTTTCCCGATTCCGCTAACAGATTTCAGGGTATGGGATGCACTACAAACACTGCTTCCAGGAACGCCTTCAGCAGACGACCTGGGCTTGGTTGGCGGAACGTTTGGTACAGCAACACCATCGATTCGTTCCGAAGATCTCAAAACTCTCGGTGCAACCAACAAGCGAGCCCGATTCTTGGTTCAACTTCCATGGGAATATGTCGCCGGTGAAAGTATCACTTTGCGATTCATGGCTGGGATGATAACTACGGTAGCCGGGACATCAGCCACGTTGGATTGTGAAGCGTATAAACTGCAAGATGACCCAGACGACGCGATCGGTTCCGATTTGGTCAGCACTGCCGCGCAAAGCATGAACAGCCTTACGTTTGCGAACTTGGATTTTGTGATCACTCCGACCACACTATCACCAGGAGACATCTTAGACGTTCGAATCACCGCAGCAGTCAATGATGGAGCAAGCGTGACAGCGGTTATCGCAGCGATTACTAGTGCCAAGTTGCTAGCCGACGTTCGCTAGGAGTTGCGATGTTCCGAAAGCGGCGTAGACCAACACCACATTTCAAGATTCCTAATCCATTCAATCCCATCCAGGGAGAGAATGCAAATCTACGTCAGGATGGCACGTCGCCATTCTGCGCGTTAATGCAGGTGGCACAAGCGGACACGTTTGACAACTACGTCGTTTGTCGTGGTTTCGATCCAAGAATACTTCGGTTCATGGAAAACATCTCCGTCGCCAAGCCGTTCGGAAAGCGCAGTCCAGGAACATACCAAGTCGGCGAGATCTACCCAGCATTTTTGCCGACGCAGGGTAATGCCAACTTCACCGACTTTCGAAACGTGACGTACTTTCCACCGTCACCGGCCGACGTCAATTGGAGAACAGGACAGAATCCAGGAGTAGTCAGCGGTGGAGGTGCCGAGGGAGGTCAGCCCGAGGGACTAAACGACACGATTGAGATTCTTTATGACAACAACGGAAAAGTCATAAACTGGCTATTGATCGACAGCAACGGTCAGGGCGACACGTTGGCGACGTTCACGTTTGATAGTCCAACGCACAGTAACGCAGGTACGTTCAGTATTGCTGAGCAACTCGTGTTCACGTTTGATGATTTTGAAACACTGGCCGGAGTTACGCCGACAGACCCTTTCGTCTTAAACGCATTCAATCTGATTGGGCTTATTGGAGACATCGGACTGGCAGCATACAGTTCGTCCTCCGATCAATGGGTTCTAATTGACGTTTATCCATTGAAAACTCGTAGGTTTTACTTTGAGCTAACAGACGACTGGCCGAACGGGCTCGATCAAACTAGCACTGACGCAGTGTTGCTATTCCCAGACCCTACTCACCACGGAGGAGATACGAATTGGTCTCTGATTACATTGCGAGATCGATTCGACGAGGCAAGCAATGCGAAGGGAGCTGGAGATACCAAGGACAATGGCGTTTGCCAACTGAACTACAGAACTAGCCAATTCGATATCCTTCAAATCACACACGTTTGTCGCAGGGGTCGCGGAGAGGTCTATGCGGGATTCTCTGACACTCCGGCGACGTTTCAGGTCGAAAACGTTATTGGTTTCGATGGCAGGGCTCCGACCGAAGACCCATTGACGGTCTACAACGAACTCAACATACCAGCGGCAGCAACTGGCGACCCGATCGAAATTCGTTGGAACAGCGTCGCAGGTCGCTACTACGGCATGCCCCCAGCTTCGAGCGGTGGAGGAACGCGAAAGATTCAAGGCATCCTTATTGACCTGAATGATGGAACAGGACCATACACAGGCAAGCAGGTCGCTACGATAACGATTAAGGTAGCTCCATGCAACGAAGGCGATCTAATCGATACCGATGTTGATGTAGTTGACTGGTCAGGTTGCATATTTGATCTGGAATTCGAAGATTTAGATGGAGTTTGGGTGTGGGCATCTGAGGGTGTAGCCCTTAGTCAAGAAGAAGGCGCTGACCCAGGAGAACTTACGCCATGTCACTGGACCGCTGATGATAGGTGCTGTATCTAATGGCTACTCGACGTTGTTGCTGTGCATGCCAATACGGTGAAGATGACTTTAACCGCGCCGACTCAACAGATGTTGGTCCGAAGTGGGAGGAGCATCTAGGCGACTGGGAAATCTCGGGCGGAATGCTCACGATCGGTGAGGTTGGAGTCATTCGCAAGATCTCAATCAATCCGGTCAACCCTGCGAATCAAGTCGTTCGCGCTAAGATCGAAAACTACCAGGACGACACTCGTTACCGAATCCTCGCACAAATGAGCGAAGACGGAACTGATTACTACTACGCTGAGTGGTGGTATGTCGATTCGTCAACCATGTACTTCGCAATCGGCGACAGCACAGGAGAGATCGAATCTCTTGGTCCCGACTCGCCTCCACCGGAGGGTACGATCTGCGAGTTTGCCGTAACGGGCAAAAACCACTTTTGTATGCAGGACAACAGTAGTCGGATTACTCGCTGCATGCCGCCCAAAGACGGAAACTACTGCGGATTAGCAGCGGATACGAGTGTTGGAGCTACGTTCGACGACTTCGAGGTCCTGTTGCATCGATCCGACCAGTTAACTTGTCCAGCTTGCGATTGCGACTGCGATGGATGGTGCGTACCGGATAAACTTCTTGCTACGTTTCAAGATGCTGGCTACTGTTCTGGACTAGATGGCTGGGAGCTGCATTTAGAAAACACAAGTCCTACGAAATTCGGAACTGGATGGAATCACACTGCCCAAACTTGCCCCGCGAATCCAGGTGGTGTTGACGACATACGCATAGAGTTAGTGTGTAATGGATCAAGGGGGCTAGGTGGATTCGTAATAACATTCGAAGAGGGTTCAGTGATTGGAGGATATGTGACAATCCCCGATCCGGACGTATCGACGTGTAATCCTCTATCGCTTCGATTTGGACCGTTTTCATTTGGCAACGTTTCTGGGTGCTTCCCAACAACGTGCTGCGGGGATTCTCCTTGTGCGCCAGACGAATCGCTTTTCTATATTTGGATCACGCCCGATGGATCAATCTACGACACCTAATGTTCCTTGCAGAACATCCTGCACTTGCGAGAATCCAGGTCATTGCGATCGTCATAACCTCAAGAAGCCTGTAGGCTGGTGGACGCTCTGTAGGACCAACGCAAGATTTGTTCAGGCTTGGGACGAAGGAACCGGACCGGGGCAACGCAAAGAACGAAATCAGGAGCCAGTGGTACTGAGGGCTCGTGACAATACCGCGGAAACGTGGCGACTACTGCATAGCTATGCCGTCGATCATCAGCACGACTGGGACGCCAAGGATGCCAAGCGATGGTATTGCCGTGAATGGCTGAAGAAAGTCCCCAATTACGGATGTTCCTGCAAGAAAAACTGGATCGAGTTAACCAAACTCCACCCGCCCGATTACACCAGCCCCAAGGCATTTTTCGAATGGTCCTGGGCAAGACATAATGATGTGAGTACGCATCATAGCAAAAAACCGACGATCACACTCGAAGAGGCTTACGCGATCTACTGGAATGAAAAAGCCAACTTAGGCACGATTATCAGCTAGAATTGCACAAATCAAGATCAAACCATAGGGTGACGAATAATGGCAATCAGAATTAGACACGACGCAGCGGCTGTAATTCCACCGTCCAACAATACCACTAGGAAATACGGGCAATCGCTCGTGATGCAACAGCAGCAGCAGAAGTATGCAACCCAGCAAGCTCAGCAAGATCGCATGTTTGACGCCTACAAGATGGAAAGCCAGAACATAGCCCAACAGCAAAGAGACTGGCAGCAACGTGATTTTGTTTTGAATCGCGACCGTGATCAAAACAAGCTGCAGCAGCAACAGATGGACGCTGCGCGTCAACAGCAATTCATGGACGAAGCTCGCAAGATGGAAAGCGGGATGATCATGAAAGACATCCAGGATGGATTGTACGACACGAATACAGCCAGGGAGCTACAGCAAACGTTGGCATTAGAAGCCGAGGCATTGGGCAACCCTCAGTACGACGCGACGCAGAGAGCGGAGGCACTGCAGAAGATTCGGGCTCGACGTGCATTGCTGGCGGCTAATCGTATGGAAAAGCCACCAGCCCCGACCGACCAAGACCGAATAGATTCGCTCCCAGTCATGGATGGAGTAAGGTACGGAAAAGACAAAGACGGGAACCCAGTTCCAGTCATGGTTATGGATGAAGAAACGGGAGCTTGGAAGCCTTACGAAAAGCCTAGTTCATCAAGAAGTAGCGGGCAAAAGGGTGCTAAGGGCGATTCAGGTGCGTCACAGCGACCTGTAACGTTCGAAGAGTATTACGGTGCAGACGAAGATAAGTTCCAGGAGGCATTGAACGCCGAACTGCAAACAATGCAAGACAATTTCGTGCCTGATCCTGAAGGCACGAAAAAAATGCCTACCAGGGAAGATGCGTTGAATAAAATGAGGGACGATTACGATTTTCGGCAGAAGGCACTTGGCAGGGCACAGTATGGAGAGCCAACACTGGCACCAACGCAAGGGACGTCGAGAAGTTCAGGAATACAACCAGCTACTATTGCGCCACCGTCATTGGATGTTCTACCATCCCAGTCGGCTCAACCTGGAGAGATGCGGTCAATCATCGAGCAACAGCCTGATATGTCGCAGATGGAGAATCCACTTCCTAGCCAGTACGCTGCACCAGCAGCACCATCTCGACCGACACCTCCAGGATATCAATGGGTAACTCCATCGGACGGAAGCAAGCCGTTCCTGTACCATCCAGGACCAAACAACACGCCAATTGATCAGCCGCTAACATCGCCTGGACAGCCAACGCCAGCGGGACCAACTCCAGGCGATCCGTACATGCCCAAGGAAGTGTACGACCAAATGGTTAATAGCCAGGGAACTGGTCGACAACCGTACGAAGTTCCTAAGCGAACAGGAACAGAATGGAAGGATATCGTAAGCCCACCAGCGAATCCACAACCAGCGACTACACAGCCGGGCGTTGGATCAAATGACGTTGACATGGGTGCGGTAGATAAAAATGGTCGCATCATCAAAACCGATAAAGCGACGACTGCGAAACAAAATCCGCCGCAAGCTACCCAACAGCCATCGGCACCGGATTTCGGAGCACTAGCGGCAAAATCAAATGGTGCAAACAAGCAAGCGATTGTTGCCATACAAAACATCTATCAGGGACAAACTCCTGATGTTCAGGCAGCCATCAGTGTTCTCTTGGATGATAATTCGCAAACTACGGATGCTGCAAAAGCCTTAGCATATCTGCAGTCCAAGGGAATCGACATAAGGTCACTCACAGCTAAGTCTAAGCCAGATACACAGTACAGAGCGCTAGGGGCAGGTGGACGATAATGGAAACATTGATTGACCGAATTAACCGACTCGACAAATATAACGCAGCCAAGAAAAAGGCTGAAACTCAAGTTGATCCGCGTGATCAAGCGATAATTGATCGTCACATTGCCGAATCTGAGGGACAGCCAGATTTCATGCAGAAGGCTGCCAAAGGAATGGCAGAACTTGAGTTAGAGACTCGTCGCCAGCAGCGAGAGTATGCCGACAAGGCTCCTCAAAATATTTACGCTCCAGTGCGAGACATGCTTTCCAACCTTGGAGACCGTGGAAAGGTTCTCGAAACTATTCGCCAGATGACTCCAGAGCAACGACAGGAAGCATTAAAGCTCGCGCCCGGAATCGCTCAACAACTTGGTGATGATCGCGGTGGCGCAGATCAGCGATTCACTGGTGCTGTCAGTCGCGGTATCAGTCACATGGTTTCCCAGCCTGCCATGGAGCTTATTGGTAGCGCAGCACGATTCTCTCAGAAGATTCCAGGGCAAAACACCGGGGCGATGCAATGGCTGGCTGACATGGGTGGAACGCCCGAGGAAATCGAGTACATCCGTCAATTGGATGCCGCCGCATCTCAAGAGTTTAATCCAGCACTGCCAAG
>JACCDR011205629.1_pt1 | contig 28928 bp, 38 predicted proteins | sample 7446431 | NCBI WGS metagenome assembly JACCDR01 (sample SAMN15323443, study PRJNA562643) | freshwater metagenome | isolation source: river surface water | place: USA:Blue River Watershed | collected 2017-08-17
AGTACTGCCGCCAACATTGCATACACGGCAAGCGGGCGGACAAACGCTGCCGTGATGTTTCGGGTTAATGCAGCCCGCCTGCGTGTATGCTTTGCCGTTAGCAGAAATGGCTACACCCTACTAACTTCAACTTCATAATTTTCATCTTCTGAAATTGGTTTAACAGATAATCCCTTTACATACTTTTCATCAGGGAGATTACCGTAATTTCCATTTTCATCTTTGTAGGGGATTGATTTTGGATTACCATTACTGTCCAATTCACGGACATAACCAAACCCTTCTTTAAAATAACCTGCACCTTGCTTCATCCAAGCCTCACCAAGTGCAGTAGCAACATCTCTCAAAGAAGAACCGCCCCAGAATGTATTGCCCCATTCTTTAATTTCTTCTTTCGTCCAAACATTCTCATCAACTTCGATTTCGTATTCATCTGTACGAGTAACCGTTACACTAAATTTTGCCATTTTGATTTTTTTTAATTGATACCCTTGTAATTTGACCGCCACTTCAGCTAACAAGGGTTTGTAGCAATAGGGGCAGAAGTACTTTAATTAAGCTGTGTACTTCTAATCAGCTTTTGTGGCAGCTTGAACGGTAGTTTTTCAAAATTCCCTACTGCTACAAGCCCATATACGTTAGTTGCAATACCTAAAATTCGTGAAGTGAATCACCGCCATAGGCTTTTTACTTCTGACCTTGAACCACTCGCAAAAATCCTCAAATGATAAGCCGTCATTCTTTGCTATTTCTTCCCAATTAACCGCCTTATCTCCTATTGGGGCAAATACAAAGTTTGTCGGGTCTTCTAACTTTTCAATTCCAATTTTTTGAAGTCTGCAAATTTCAACTTGCTTTGAATTATAAGGCTTATCGCTCCAATATCTAATTGATAGTATTGCCTTCCCTTCGTTTATTTGTTTTGCTCGTTTCTCCCACAATTCATAATTGGCTCTTATAGTGTGAATTTTATCGCAATCAGAAGTAAAAAGCCTCTTAATATTTTCCACAAAACGAGTGCTTTCTCCTGCCCGAATATGAGTTTTCGGAAACTGTTTTGATACTGTTAATACAAATGTTTTCATATAATTAAATTTATCGTTATTAAATCGGTACTGCAACTAACAGCACCTAAATCGCAACTCCGCTACGCTACGCAGCGTTTAGCTGCAACCCGTTGGCAGCAATTGCTCGTTTACCCACGAGTTGCCCCTTCCCGCGGACGGGCGCAAACCCAACGCTCCACGGGGCAACCAGCCGCACGGGTTCAGTGTAGGTCGACAGATTAGTTACTCGCAACCTGCTGCCAACACTGTGTATGCGCCATTACTTATTTTTTATTTTTCTGGCTGCCTTAATTTTTCAGTCATAAAGCAACTTGCGATTACTCCTATCAATAATTGACCGAGTATCAATGTTACTTTATCATCTTTAAAATCATCTGAGAATGATATAGCAACGTTGAATAACATACATCCCAGCATTGTAATTGCAGCGTACTTAATAAGGGTTAATTGTTTCATATTACATTTTGTTTAAATTAATCGGCAGCCATAAGGTGTAACAGGCGCATACACAAAGTACATTGGCGGCAATACTAATCCCCCATCTTACAGGTAGTGCATTGCTCTTGACAAATTGGGTGCTTCCCTTCACGGACACAATAGAAGGTTTCATCCATGTATGTTTGAAGGCGTTGAATTAAAGCGGCCACTGCATCACGTTTAAGCATTATTGCAGCTTGTCCATATTCGACATCTTCTTCATCGCCATTACCTCTATCTACCGACATTGATGCCCAGTCCTCAACGTTGATAATCAAATGACCGCCTAAACTATCTTCATAAACTTTTAGGTGTGAATGGCCGCTTTCAATTACCAATTTGTCTTTTCGCTTTCCGTTTCTTATGTATTCAATTTTACTCATAACAAAGTACTGCCGCCAACATTGCATACACGGCAAGCGGGCGGACAAACGCTGCCGTGATGTTTCGGGTTAATGCAGCCCGCCTGCGTGTATGCTTTGCCGTTATAAGTAATTGCTACATTCGTTCTTCGTATTGACATTTCGGTTCAAAAATTAAAATAAAAAAAGCCCACGCTCTTCGGTTTTTTCAAAACCGTTAGGTTTAAATTCCGTTCCATTTAATCTTTCGTTTGCAATATCAACATACTTTTGTTCCTGTTCAATTCCTATAAAATTTCTATTCGTATTTTTACAAGCTATTGCAGTTGTCCCTGCACCAATGCAGTTATCCAATACTGTTTCTCCTTCATTCGTGTATGTTTTTATTAAAAATTCAAATAGTGCTATCGGTTTTTGCGTTGGATGATATTTGTCTTTATCCCTTGCAAATTCCAATACTGTAATTGGGTATCTTTCACCATTATTCACAGTAGTTACAGCATTGTCTTTATTTCCGTAAACTTCGCTTCCTCTACCTTGCTTTGCTGTATATTTTTTACCTACTCTCATTTGTGGATTGTAGGTTTTTTTGTTCAACCCACCGCTATAAAGTTCTTCAATTTCTTCGTATGGCTTTTCAAAATATCCTGTTGCTTGTAGTTTTTCGTAATCCTTTTGGTTCGGTATTACAAATTGCTCTTTATCTTTTTTAAAGTAATGTCCTGCCATTCCGCTTCCTGTTGTAGCATATCCAAGCATTTCATTTACTTGCTTATTTGTAAAACCACCTTTTACTTTTTCATCATAAAAATATTGCCTTAATTCTTCATTCGTTCCTAAATCATTTGAACTTGAAAAAACCAAAATATCTTCGTGAACTTTCAACGGCATATATTTGGCTGATAAAAAATTACTACCTGCTTCCTTTTGCCAAATCCAACTATAACAAAACCAACTCAAATTACTTGCTGTTAGTATTGTTGTAAATGGTTGTGATGCAGTCAAAACAATACTTCCTTTTGGGCTTATTATTCGTTTGTATTCCTTCCAAAGTTTATCCAATGGAATAATAGTATCCCAACTACAAGCGGTTGTTCCATAAGGTAAATCACAAAGTATCATATCAATACTTTTATCTTCAATTTGTGGCATCAGTTCTAAACAATCGCCACAGTGTATTTTATTAATTTCTAAAGCCACCCTTCTTTTTTTTATTTTAATTTTTGTTCAGTTCTTCGTATGAACATTTCTACTTAATTAACCGCAACTACTTATAACAAGGTATTTGCAAAATTGCCCATCAACATTTGTGCTTAATTTGAAGTATCTGCAAGGGCAACTTCGCAAATACCCGACCGTTATGCCCCATGCCGGGAGACCGCTCCGATAGCAGAGAAAATCTCATAAGCGACTTGCGGCACAATGGCGTTTCCTAATCCTTTAAGTCTGTCCAGCCTATCGGGTATCCCATAAGCCACTCGACCCAGTTCGGGTTCAGCTGCCCATTGTCCATTGAAACCATTTGTGAAAGCATTATCTGCTTCCCTTTCTCCACTCTCCGTTGAACTGAACCCGATGCTGCACTTCCCCTGTCCCGATTGTCCTGAGCTTGCGGTGTTGGAAAAAACAGAAATTGATTTGCCAGTCCTGCGTTGCTGCTCCCTCCTGCTTTGTTTCTCAATCTTATCGTTCCTGTTTCCGTTACATAAAGATTTTCCGTTTTCTTTTTGCTCATCTTGCCGTCCGATGCTGTTGGCGTAAGCCACAATCCAGACCCTATCTCGTCTGTGCCAGGCGTTTTTACTGCAAGCTGGAATAATAAACGTCTCTGTGGTGTAGTCCTGTGCTTCCAAGTCAGATAGCACCGTGTCGAGTGCCAAGCCGATGATGCCAGTAACATTTTCGCCAACAACATAGGTCGGTTTAATCGTTGCAATAACTCTAAGCATTTCTTCCCAGAGGTAACGGTCATCTTCTTTGCCTTTTCGCTGCCCGGCAACACTGAACGGTTGGCAGGGAAATCCTCCTGAAATAACGTCAATTCTGTTTGTGTATTCATGTCCTGTAAAGTCTTTAATGTCTGAAAATCGTTCTGTTTTTGGAAAGTTTTTAGCCAACACCTTTCTACACCAATCGTCTTTTTCTACCTGAAAAATATTGTTCCAACCCATCCATTGTGCCGCAAGGTCGAAACCACCAATACCGCTGAACAAGCTCCCGTGAGAAAGGCACGAGGGCATAACATGCGTTTGGCTCAATGGCGGGTGAAGTGCATCTATGTTACTGTTGTGGTTCATTGTAGTTGTGTTTTTCAAATGAGCTTTGGTGCTGATAAGCCGCCACATGCGCCAAGCGCAGGAACGTTGGACCGCAACCCATCCCGCTGTAAAAAGTCCACGTGCTTCGCACTCTCGGCCTTTTTACCCACTCATGCGGTCCAACGTAGCGCACAAACCAATAATTAATCTTGCACGCTTCCGCTTTCACCGCTTTGCGGTGATTTAGATATCAAATTGTTAAAATGTTCATTGTAAGGTGGTGAAGCCCCCATTTGTGCCGATTGATTTGGGTTAACATTTCCAAGGGAAAAACCTTCATTAAATATATGCCTTGCGTGTTGTATTGAAATACAAACGTCCTCTGGTGATGTTTGCTTAAAAAAATCGTTAATTGAATTTTGAATTAGTTTTAAACCTTCAATATCTACCACTATTGTATCTGGAATGTTATCCTCGCCTTGTTCAATGTGGATAACAGCAACATCTTGGTTAGAGTGTCTTAAATCATACTTTTTGGTCGTTACATTTGTTACTTTTATCATAAATTTATGTGCCGTCTATGGCTGTTTTGTTTATTTTTCAGTGATAACTTTTTCAAATTTTCGCTCATTCAAGAGCTCTTTAAATTTTTCCATACTCAGGTGCTCCACCCGTTGATCAGATGCTACCAGGTATATGTTTAACCCAACAGCTTTATCAGGATCATGCGTTGTGATGTCAGGGTAGAATAGTGTGGTAATCACCCATAATCTTTGCCTTGTATCACGATATGTAGTCCAGGGCCTAATCATGTTTTTTGAATAGTTTTATAGCTGATTATATCAAGCGTTTTACGCTCGTTTCCTCCTTTGATTGTAATGGTTTGCATTGCGGTTATTTCCACATGCATGCCGTGAGTTAAATCTGTTTTCCATTCGCCTTTAGGTTGAGAATAGTAACAGGTGTAATAAACAGGTATTGTTTTGCTCAATCCGTGATCTCCTGGTTGTTGAACAAACTCAGCAAATGTGAATTTTGCAGTATCATTAGTTGGCAACATTTCGGCATCTTTAAACACTTGGCCTGTTATTACTACAGGAGTTCGTTCATCTTCTATTTGCGAACGCTCCAACGAAATATTAAGCATGTCGTAATCAATAACGTGGCTGCTGGTGCTTACTTTAGCACCTTTATCGTTAATAAAATTGCTACCAGGATTCATCCCTATATAGTAGGGTTGATCTTTAATGTAGGTCATTAAAGTTTGTTCGTTCAGGGCATTTTTAGCGGTGTTTTTCCTATACTCACTTTGGTAAAGTTTATGAATATTGTTAATCCTGATCAGGAGCAGTTTTTTAGGCTCTGCAAACTCTTTGGTAATTTTGGCACCATCTTTAGCAATAACAACGCTTGAACGAGCTTCTATTTTAAAATCAAAATCAACTAAAATTTGGCCGCGATCCAACAGGTATTCCATGTATTTCCAAAATTCGGATAATGCATTACTCTCGCTAATAGTCTCACTCATTTTCACAATCATATCTTTGGTATAATTGTAAAATTGGTCAAACGTAAATGGAAGTTGAAGCCTCTGTTCGGTGTAGCTTTCATCAATATCTGTGCATAGGATGCTTACCATAGTAAGTGGTGCGCACAGGTTTTTAATAATCCTTGTTTTAGGCGATTTGCCCTCGGTTGCAAGTTCATCAGTAACCAGTTTGCATAGATGGCCAAAAACATGGGCAAAATTCTTTTTAACCAATGGGCGGTAATGCATTAATTCTACCAGAATAGAACTCAATCCTTTTTCTTCTTGCTTTTTAAGCTCCAGGAAAGCTTCGGTTTGTTCTGTTGGGCGTTTTTCTACCTCACGAAAAGCTAAGGGTATAGACCTTGTTAAAACTGAGTTATCATCTTTTGTTGACAAATACTGGCCCATGAGCAGTATTGTACAGGTAATTTTTTGGGTTCTCGTTTTTTCTCTTGATCCCCTGCCTTTTTCTCGGCCCTCACCATCGTAGGCTGATTTTATGGCTCTAAACCACACTTCATTGATGCTGTACTCATCAAATTCATTAAGGGCATTTGGTGTGTTTCGGAAGCGTTCCATTCGGTTAAAAAATGCAAAGTCAGTACCTTGATTTAGGTTAAAGGCTGGCATTTTGTTAAAGAATAAATTGCTGATGCTATCCCCAAACTCAGACTTACCAGCCCCAACACCTCCATATGCGTACAGGTGAGGTACCTTTGTTACGTTAAATACAATATCTCTAAAAATGGTTACCATTGACCAGGCTATTCCCATCCATCCATTTTCGTAGTATGCTCCGGCCATCAATTCAGCCCATCGCTTAAAATCTATTGCTGCCTGGCGAAAAGATAAATACCTATCGTTTTCGTAAATATCTTCTTCAGCTCTTATATCAGCCTGTACTTTAGACACCGCTAGTGATATAAATTTTTGCTCTTTCACCTCCACAACGCCCATCTCATCAAAGTGTTTAATTTCACCATCTGCCCACACCATGTTGCTGTAGCTCCAAAAACCTTCTGGCTGCCATCCCAATGTTTTAAGCTCATAACATAATGGAAATAAATCCCCAATTTTAAGCATGATTTTAAGCAGGTGTGCTCGTGTAAATTCACCATAGGTTAAAAAGTATCCTTCATCAAAAATTGCCGAGTTAAACTGCTCTAAACTGATGAGCGATTTGGATGGCAGCTCAATAATTTTGGTAGATTTACCATTGGTAATTTCAATGAGCCTGCGATTATCTAGTTTGCTATAAATATGAAATAGAGGCTTTATCACAAAATTTGTTAACCTAACCTGGTGCTTGGCTGAAGTGGCAAAATAAAAACCTGTATGCATACCATCTACCAGCTCATAAAATCCGTGAGTTAAAAACTCATCACGATCAATTCCGGCAGGAAGTGGTAACTCACCCTCTTCTAAGTATTGTGTATCCTCATCGTTGAGGTTAACAATGTCGCGAATCTTTTTAAGGAATGCGGTTGCTTTAATATGAGGTTTGAGCAGTAATTTGTGAATGGAGTTTGCATGCGCCTCGCGTTTCACGTCATCATCTATAAGAGATAACAACTGTGTAATTTGATTAATTGCATCTACAATCTCATTAGTATTACCACCTGCTTTTTCAATTAGGTTAGATGCTTTGTAAAGCAGCCCGTCCTTAGCTGTTTTTTGAGCTGTTTTAAAATCACCGCCTTTGGCCAAAAAAGAATCAGGATCTTCACCCTCATCTAAAAAAAGAACATCAACATTAAATCCGGCTGTGGTTAAGATGTCAATATCCCTATTGGCTGCTTTACGGCCTGCGTTGTCACTATCGCGCAGCACAGTAACATTTTTTGTGTATTTAGCCAATAACTTGCATTGGCCATATGTTAATGCTGTGCCGCAAGTGGCCACTGTATTTTCATTGCCATGCTGATGCATTGCAATCACATCAAAATAACCTTCTACAAGAAATGCCATGCCCCTTTCTCTTATTGCTTTTGCTGCCTTATCTAAACCAAAAAGAACCTCATCCTTTTTGTACAGGTCGCTTTCTTTTGGGTTTACATATTTTGCTGTTTTTTCATTGCCTGTTAAATCTCTACCAGCAATGCCAATAAGTTGGCCACGATGATTGTGAATAGGGATTGTAATTCTATCTCTTAGAAAATCCCAGAATTTTTCATCTTTAGAGCTTATTAACCCGATGTTTATTCCTGGTTGAACTTTACCTACTTCCTTACATCTTTTTGAAATGGTATGCCAATCGCTACCAGCGTATCCTATTTGCCAGATAATAACGCTATCCGGTGTTAGGAATCGTTTTTCAAAAAGATCATTGCATATGGCATCAAAGTGGGCGTTTTTGCCGTTAAGCTCTAAAAATGCATCTTGATAGGTTTTTTGGGCCATGTTTAACACCGCCTGCATTTCTTTTATTTCATCCTGTTTCTCTGCACTAATTTTAGTGTCATCTTCTTCCAGTTGAATTTTGTAAAAATCTGCAAGCCAACGTATGGCTTCATAAAAATCCATTTTTTCATATTCTCTCACAAAACTGATGGAATCGCCAGCTTTGCCGCAACCGAAGCACTTATAAATACCTTTGGCTGGTGTAATATGAAAGCTAGGTGTTTTTTCACCATGAAACGGGCAGCAAGCAACGTATGAAGATCCACGCTTTTCAATGCTTATAAACTGCTGCGCTACCTCTAGGATATCAGCGGCCAATCTAACATTATCAATACTACGTTCGCTAATCATTTATGGTCTGTCTTATTGATTATGATATGGGCTCAAACCCCAATTTTTCTAGCAGTGCTATTTCTTTCGAATATTCACGATTATTAATGGATTCCCGGGCATTAGATTCCAATGTGGTAACAACCTCTTCTAAATCATCACTTGAACAATATCTATGCATAGCATAGGGAAAAGACGTCACGTGAGCGCAATAAATTTCTACTAAATGTTGGCTTTCTTTTTGGTTAAATTTAACCGTGATTTCAAAGGAATGACCTTTGTGTGTGAATGTTTTTTTCATGTTAGTTTTTATTTGGGGTTTATTGTTTTAAAAAAGTTGCGGTATAGTCAGCCAGAGAGCCATTATGCTTCATTTGTGTGTAATCAATCTCTTGAAGAACATGGTTAGTTGGCAATGGCGGACCATAACCGGCAACTAATATTTTTCCCTTTCTACTACTAACAACATAGGTTCTTGTCCATCCTTCTTTGGGGTGGTAAAAAAACACATCATCCAATAGGTTAATAGGTGATTTTTTTCTGGTAATCATAACTGCGCCACTCCTTTCAATTGCATAGCAATAGCCATTGGTGGATTTCCAAAAAAATCTTCATTGTTTTTTTTACGCGCTAATTGCGCAAGGAGCTCTATGTTAAACAGAGCTGTGTTAACAGTATCTTGGTTAGGCTTATCAGCAGCTAACTCATTGGTTACAATGTTTGCGTGGTTTTTAATTAGCGTAATGTAATTTTCCATCGTGTTGGGGTTTTAAAATTCCTTCAGATACCTTTAGCAATAACTTCATGGTGGTTGCCCAGCTACTAAAACGGCTGGTTGAGCTAGGTTGTAGCAACTCTATTGATGGCCATTGGTCAATCATCAATTGGCAATAATCGTTTAGGGTTTTGGCCTTGGTTATTGCGTTTCTAATTTTAAACAGGGCATTTGTTGTGTCCTTATCAAGTATAACGGCATGTTCACGCTGGTTGCAATAATGCTCTAACTTATCCTTAATCAATTCTTTTAACTCCTTATCCAACCAAGTGTTACAATCCATTATTGTAGTACACACTTTAAAATCAGCATGTTTAAACACTAATACGCCTTGGTGATTAATCTGCACCATAAATGTTGCTACATGTCTCCCATAGGTAAGATCATGTACATTTCTAATAACCATACTAATAATTTTTAAAAGGTGGCGGTTGTTTTTTAAAGCTTTTCACCCACTTAAACGCAGCAATAGCAAGTACTACAGCACTAATAAGTAGGCCCAATAAACATAAGGATACAATGGTGGTATCCATTGGGTGGTTTGCAATCAAATCTTTCATAATTGTGTTTATTATTATTATCAGCAGTTGGCAGGTGATAGTAGGTTGCGCCTGATTATATAAAGAACGTTAGGCCGCTTGCTGATGTAGTTTACAAGGGAAAAGTGTGTGTTTAAGAGGATAGCGCTTTAACTCTTTTTTTTATGGATTTGGCTTTAATATTGCGGTCTTGAACCACCTTTTCATACGCGGCCAAAATAATCTCTTGTGCTTCAATAGGAATTTTACTTTTGTCAGGTGCTTTTAAAAAATCTGAACAATAATTCCTACTGTAGCCATTTTTTTTAAATAACTTGGTCTGCTTAACTATTTTGGACAAATCGCCATAGATTAAGGGTAATTGTTGTTTACTATTCATAATAATGTATTATAATTGCATTACAAATGCACATAGAATGATTTAAAAGTGCATTACAAATGTAATGTATATTTACTCAGAATGTACAGTACAATTTTAAAAAGTTATTCACAAATATAACCTATGCATAATCAGGGGCTAATACTTAAATTGTTGATAAGAAAGCACAATTACACCCAAGAAACTTTTGCAGAAAAACTTGGCGTTAGCCGAGGTTTCATCCAATCTTTAACAGCCAAAAACAAACTTACAGAAAACATGATTGACAGTGCCAAGCAGCAGCAGATTTTTAGGATGGATGATATACTTGTTTGAAAAAACATTTAATGAACATCAATTTCCAACCAAATGAATTTACCAACATTACTTCTTATCTCTTCGAGTAAATCATGTCCACCTATCTTCAAATTCTGATCAGTCCATAAGTAACCAGTATAATCTGAATAATGATTAAAATATTCAGCATCAATTGCGCCAGACATAATTTTCAACAAGCTTTCTTGTAATTCTTGTTTAGACTTTTTTTTATCTGAAATCCAATATCTAACAGAAACTTGTTTCCCATTGATTTCGTCATCTAAAATCAATGCTATTGGCTCACCTTTACCAATAAACAAAACACCCTCGTTTCCGCCAAAATCTCCTTCTCTTATTATTCCTTTGTAAATTAATTGTTCCATTTTTAAAATGTTATCTATTTGACTTCTTTATAATTAATATTTAAGATGGATGATATACCTGTTTAGCTTTTTCCAAATAATCAGCATTACGCTTGCGTATATAATCCATCAGCTCATCATAAATAGCCTTAGGTACTCTTTTGCTGAGAGTGCGATACTCAATGCCTAATGGTATCTTTCTAGGTTGGCCGTTGGGGTTATTTACCTTCCCTGTGAGGCCGTGTTTTTTTTTAGGTTTCAAGATTTTGATCCTCCCAGTTTAAATAGGCAGTATACCAATGCATCGCATAGTTCATTAGCTTGTTTAACCTATTGTCAGTTTCTGCATCGGGTAGCAATTTTCCCGAAAAAAAGCAATGAGTTAATTCAAACGTAATAGTTTCAATCTCGTTGTTGGTATTCTTAAAGTTAAAAGTAAATGTGCGAATTGAGTTATCAAAACTAATCGCCTCATGCCACACACGTATGTGGGCTATTGGCTGATGATGGTGAATGATGAATAACTCATCATTCACTCTTTGTGGATTTTCAGCCAGCGTAAATTTGTTTCTTATCTTCATTACATTTCAAATATTAAGCGAGCCAACATCGCTGATTCTTTTTCGTTTAAACGATCATTTCCGTTGCCCCATTCGTTTCCATTTTCATCAACAAATGTTTCATCAACTTGGGTTAAATCAGCCGAATACTTATAATCGTAGTATTCAGCAATAAGGTGGTTATAACCTTCTTCAGCGATTAGTTTGAGTTCATCAATGTCGCAATCAGATAGTTTTTGGGTGAAATATGTACAATACTCTCTGTCGAAGTTTAACGTTCCTACACCACTATCAACGTCTTTTTGCGATATGATAAAATGGCCATTAATGTCAAGCCAGCCTAATTCTCCTAATGATTTTTCTGTTATTCCATACTTGGCCAATTCTTTCCGATAACCGTCAGTTGAAAGGGAAATAAGTTCGTTAACTTTTTCAAACGCTAATGGGTGTTTTTCCTGATCAAATGGATTAACGTTGGCTTGGTTTTCAAAGCCTAAAAACATCCATCTTGAATCACCAACAATGTTCATCACGTCCTGGATTGATTCTTCACCTCTAAAAAATTTGTGACCGGGGTTGTGAAATCTGCCACCACGGCCAATGTAGAATGAAACGATAGTTGTTTCTGCTGAATGATTGTTGTTTGAAGTTGTCATAATGTTATCCGCATTTGTTCGGTTCGGTTTCCGTTTTTTAATGTATCAGCACCGTTGCTAATACGAGAACAAAGATACAGCCATTTTTATTAAATGCAAGCGTTTAATAAAAATAATTTACAAAAACAGCCAAAACCCACACGGCTCTAGGCAAGAAATTTTTTAACCAGAAATAAAAAAAGGGGTAAAAACCCCGGGCCTGACCACTCTTTGTGTACGCACATAAAGTCCACGGACTAAATCCGCAGTGCCCGGAAAAACGTTAGTTCATATCCGGATGTGGTACAATCAAGAGTGGTCGAGGCAAATGTAAACAAAAGTTATTTCACATCCCAAAAAGTTACAAATGTGTTGCCTTTAGTGCTATAACCAGTGTCAAATTTAACCAATTCATTATTGGCATAATAGTGTACACCAAAGTAGGTAGTATCATAACCATTTAGCGTATCAGATGATAGGTTTAACGAAATCTTTTCGCCCGAATATTTATCATCAAATGCATAAGTAAGGCCATTGTAACGAGTAACCTGCGAGTTACAAAAAAAGCTGGTAGCGCTTGAGTTTATCTGCGCCTTTACCGCATAATCAGGATAGTAACCACAACTCCAGATATGAACACAACGCTCACCCATTAACTCCTTTTCTTCTCCTTTTGTTATCCTATCCAACCGCACCAAACCGGTTATACAGTCACCGCGAAACAATCTCACCCTATCAAGCCCTCGTGAATCAGGAGTTACATACCTAGTAATATCAACATACTCTGATGTTACACAAGCGGTAATTTGTTGAGCTTTATCTTTAAGATGAAGACCTTCCATAAAACAAACCCCTACGGCAATGCCCACCAAGTGATAAATGGCTTTTGCGAAGTTGAATAACCCGTATCATAATGCACTAAAGAACCATTATCATAAAATCGAACCCCATAATGAACAGTATCGTACAATACGGTATCAACCCTAAACGTATCAACTTTTAAAGTATCAATAACCAATGGGTTTAGCTGTATAGTATCTAAACTAATATATTGATAGCTACGCTGTACAATATCAAATTTGTATTTACGATACTTGTCGCTATAAAACACCAAAGAAGCCAAGTCATTACTATATTTATCGTTATAAACATAAGTAATAAACTTACTTCTCATGTAGCTTTTGCCTCCTAATTTAAATGAGTCAGGCTTAGCCTGCATATACAAAGAATCGCTTGACATTATAGTAGCAATAACGCTACCTTGAGGGTAATATTTAATTTCTTTATCTTTACAGGCACCTAGTGCCAACAACAGAAAAATAAAAATTGCGTGTATTTTGTTCATGGCTTTACTCCTTTATACGTGCAATTAACCAAACATTTCCTAAAGTTTCAACATTTTGGTACTTAAAAATCTTCATCAGTTCGCTGTTAAAGTCAAACTTATCTATGCACTCATCCCCAAATGTTTGCTCAACAAGGCTGTAAAGGCTCACAAAGCTAATAAAATCAGCCTCTTGTAAACTATCAACGGCCTTAAAGTTTTCAGTAACATAAGCTAAAATCAGCTTCTTTTTGGTTGCGGCATTACTCATGGTTACCTCCTCGCGGGTTAACAAATAGATCCGGTAAAAAATCGGCCAGCACATCCAATAGTGCCACACCCTGTTTTAAATGTTTTGCCGGGAAATGATCAGGAAAATTGTCCATTAACAAACAACGGATTTTTTTTAACTCTTCAGTTAAATCATCATCCTTTAAAACGCTTTGCAATTCGCGGTAAAGTACCACGGCATTGCTTACTTCAACGCTGTAAAGCTCATTGTTAATTGGTAGGGTAACCACACAGGCGTTGGTGGTTAGTTGTTTCGTGCTTTCTGCTGACATATTGGGTAAATAAAATAAAAAAACCCCCGGAGGCAGAAAACACGCTGCACAAAGGCAATTGTTTAACCGGATTGGCTACCAGTTCTCCGGAGGCTTTTTTAAGTTGGTTTGAGTGAATAATCATTTGAATTACGTGTTGCTCTGCGTTACAAATGTAAACACATTTAAAACTAAAAAGCAACAATTATTTTAAAACACATCGGTAGTGTCTTTAATTTCCTGCTTTTTCAGTTCGCGGTTTAACTTGTATTTTACCTCATCATCTAAAACAATTGGTGCGCTAATACCTGCATCAAGCACATCAGTAAGGCGTTGTATTAACGGAAAAAACCGCTCATCTACAGTATAAACTACTTGTGCATTAGCCGTACCGCTTCCACTTGTTGGCTGTGGTGCCAGTTGTTGGCTCACACTTTGGCCACCCTTGCGGCTGGTTTCAATCATGGCCGCTAAATTTGCCACTGCCGGATCGCGCATTTCTTTAGCAGGTATCATATACTCATTGCCATGGGCCATAATGGGGAAGCCTTGTTTATCGTTGGCCGTTTTGGGTAAGTAACCACCCTCATAATACTCAGGCAATGGGGTTGAAGCCACCAAACCAGCCTTAACCGTTGCCAAAATAGCCTGAGGTATCTTAGCCGGATTTATAGCAGCCTCAACCCAAGCCAAAGCAGCCATAATGGTTGACTCAAACACGGCAAAAGCTTTTTGCATTTTGGCGGCATCGCGTTGGGCCGTGCGCTCCCTTTCTTCAGCAAATCTATCAAGCCTAGCCACCTCATTATCATACTGCTGTTGGGTTATCAAGTTTTTATCCAACTTGGCTTTTAGGGCGGCTTTCTCCTGTTCATCGGCCCTGCGCAATCGCTCCAATTTATTGTTGGTGTGCATGGCTGTTTTATTGGCCAATTGCTGGTAAACACCAGCCGCATCATTCATATAGCCTTGCAGCTTATTCACCCTGCGCATGGTGTAATCATCATCACTTGCTTCAATCTCGGCATTCATTTGCTCCTGAAGCAATTTGTGTTGGTAAGTGCCCTCTTGGTGCAAGGCCATTTTATCAGCATATTGCTGCCTTATCTTATCAAGTTCAGCTTGGTGGCGTTCATCATCAGTTTCAGCACTCAATATGGCATAATCTAGCGCAGCAGCCACCTCAGCATCGTAAAAAGCTTTTATCTCATCAAACTTTTCGCGGTTACTTTTCACCAATAACTTAAACTCTTCATCAGCTTGCTGCTCTGCCAACTTAATCAACCGGTCAAACTCATCCATTTGCAACTTGTAAATCCGGTCTGCCTCATCCTTCTTTTCCTTCAAACGTTTTTCAGCCAGTTCCTTTCTCTTTTTTTCAGCCGCAGCCGCAGCACCATCATCAGCACCGGTACCACCTACTTTAAACGGATCAGCCACTTTGGTTGGTGCTGTTGGTTTATCCTTTGGAGTAACCTCATCCTGTATGCCTAGGCGTTTTTTTAAGTCCTCTCTAGCTTTAAACAATTGATTGTTTCTATCTTGAGTAATATTCAATAAATCATAGTTCTCACTTAATCGCCTAATTTCCCCACCAAATCTTGCAACATCATTAAATGCTTTTCCGGCAAAAACATTCCTGCTTTTTTCTCTTATGGCAGTAGCTCTTTGGTAAACATCAATTGCTTGCTCTTCAAGAGTCAACCCATCTTTAACGCTAAGGTTGTAAGCCTCTGCTACCTTTATCATTTTGGTTCTTACAACATCCTCTTGCTCAAACAATGCAATTTTAGATTTAGCAACGGCTTGGTTCGATTTTTCTATTTTCTCATCATGCTTTTGTAGTATAATCTTGTTTATTAATTGATCGTTTACTTTTTTAATTGCTGCGGATAGCTCATTGTTTGATACCTTATCCGCATTCAAACTACTCAAATACTCAGGGTATTTTGCCTGAAGCTCCTTAATCAACTTCACACGAGTTTCTTGACTAATATTGGTACTCAATAAAATGGCATGCGTTTTCTGCAATTCAAGTCGTTCTTGCTCCATTTTTTCTGATAGTGGGGTTGATAAAAATTGATTGATTCCACCTAAAAACTTATTCCACACACCCGTAACCAACACCACTGCAGGAGCAAGTTTTTCACCCAACTCAATAGTATTTTTAGCAATCTCATTCCTGTTTTGTGCAATTTTTGCTGAGTTGTTTTGCGTGTTAATGGTAGCTTGCTCAATGGCCACATTGCTTCCGGTTACAGCAGCCGTATAGTTTTTAACCTCATCCCTATATTTTATTAAAACGCTGGCAGCAGTTATATTTTGCTCACCAAACATTTTAAGCAATTCATTGGCACTTAAATTTTTCTTTGCCAGGTTATCCAACGCTTTTTCTAAGCCAACAACTTTTGGGTTAAACTTATCCGCTCCGGTGGTTAACTTTAACAATGTACCACGCAATGCGGTACCTGCTTGTTCACTGCTGGCAAAACGTGGGGCCATTGTTTCAATAATACCAATGGTTTGTTCAATACTCACGCCTGATTGGTTGGCTACCGTACCGGCACGGTTAAGCGCATCGCTAATATAACCCACTTCGGCAGCTCCTTCTTTACTACCCGCAGCCAGCGCATTAACAATTCGCCCGCTTTGGTCAGCCGCTTCATCAAATTGATTGAGCACGGTGGTAACACCGCGCACGGCTTCAGTTAAATCAATTTTTGCAGCTTCGCTTAATATGAGCGCTTGTTTTGTAACCTCATTTAATGCCTCTTTGTTTTTAAGCAACTCAGGCCGTTGGCTACCCACTATTTTGTAGGCATCAACAATATCTTTAGCACTTTTGGTAATGCGCACACTACCTTCAACGGTGCTGGTGCTAAAGTCTTTTGCTTGCCCGCTAAGCCATTCTAAATCCTTTCCGGTTAATCCGGTTAATGCACTCAATTCAGCAAGTGCATCTTGGTACTCATTAGCAGCATCAATGGCTTTTTTAAAACCAAACACAATGCCACCCAAAGCAGCGGCACCGGCAAGTAATGCACCTGCATAGCGGTTAAACGTATCAGCAGCTTTGCCCATGCCTGTTACTGCCTGTTTTACAAACCCTTGCTTTTCGGCATTTAGCCGCTTCATGGCAACAGTGGCTTGGTTGGTTTCCATTTTTATCTCGGCCAACTTTTGCTCAACCAATTCAAGTTTTTTAGCGGCATCGCTGCTTTTGCGCAACTCCACAGGCATATGCTGCAACTCTTCGTTTAACTTTCTGGCCTCTTCTTTTAATTGCTTAAACGTAGGCCCAAGTTTGCCGCTTAATTGCCCCTCTGTTTTATCAATTAGGTTTTTAAACTTTTCCAGCTCCATGCTTTTCTTAATAAATGCATCGGTGCCCGGTTCAAGCTTTTTTATTTGATTTTCAAGGCTTGCATATTTTTTTTTGTATGATTCCAGTTTTTCTTCTAAACCTTTATCATCAATAAATATACTAATGGTTCTGTTTTCGGTTGCGCTCATGTCTATTGTATAAAAATTCGTTCTGAAATAATGTTGGCATCATGTTTTTGCACCTCGTTAGCCAATACAGGAAGGTTACGGTCAATCACCGGGTTAAACCATGGTTTGGGTTTACGTTTTTTGTTGTGTTTGCCCGCCATAATTACAGCCAAGTAGTTACTAATGGCAGTTTTGTTATACCCTTTATTAGTAAGCCGCTCTGCCGCCTTTTTACGGGTAATGCCACCACCTGCCAACTCAATCGGGTAACCACGCCCAACACCTTTGTGTACATAAATAGCATGCCTGGGCATACCATAGCCACCACCAATTACTTTGCCATTGCGCTGGTAAATTTTTGTTTTAAACATGCTATAAAACTGCCCGCTGTATGGCTTTATACCAAGGTGCACGGCAGACATAGCCAAGGGGGTTACTTGCGCATTAAACCACTTGCGTATGGCTTGGTTTCGCGCTTGCAGCAGTTGTACTTCAATGGGTTTACTCATACACAGGTTTAATTAAATAGCAGCTAATAATCACATTTTTAATGCGGCCTTCGCTCACATCAAATTCCAAATTGTCAATTAAAAATTCTTGGTTATTGCACTTAATTTTTTTAATCAAATCAAGGTTCATAATATCAATCAAATCCCAATCGACTTTAAACTTGTAAAAAGTGGCATTGTTTAAAAAAGCAACCCACTCCTTTAAAAAATTGGCGTGTAAACCATCAGCATGTGTAAGGGATAAGCTGTAATTGCCAACTCGGTTTTGGTTATAATCATAATTGTGCGATGAAGCAAAATCATAATAACCCGTTACCCAGCTTGATGATGAAATGGCCTTTACCTGGCAAGTGCGCTCACCACGGTAAAAAACCAAGCGCAATTGATCCTCTTGGCTATCGGTGGAGTATTGGTTACTGCCTTGCTTGCAAAAAGGCAAACGCCACCTAACATCATAAGGTAAACCTGCGGGTAAAGTGCTAAACTCCCAAGGCACATCCGCATTAAATAATGGCGTAATATTTAATATTTGCTCATCAGTAATTTCACCCTCTCCATAAGCATAATAACCTTCAGCATATTCTTCCCAAAGGCTTAGCGAGTCATTCCATTTATAATAGATGTTGTTTGCTTTCACAAACAAATACTTAAACCCAAGTAAAGGCGTAGCAGGTAAGCTACTTTTAACATCAACAGGGGCTACCAATTGGCTTGGGGCTATAAAAGGTAAACGTTCAGTGGCCACATCATCATTCTGCCAACTGTAATTATACCCATGATTTTTTATGTCAATACTGCGGCTAAAGGCTTTGGCAACTTTATCAGTAATATCTAAATGGTCTTTACTGGCCAATATGGTTTTTAACTTAACAATCCTAACCTTACGTGTGCGGCTGTTGTAATCAAACACCACCCCAAACATGCTCTTAAGTCCATTAACCAAATCTTTCACTTTCACATCCGGCACAATTTCGTTAAACATAAAAACACCGGCTTGGTTGTATTGCCAGCTTCTGGGAGGTCTCCTGTTTGAGTTAAATATGTCGTTAAAATTTATCAAGTATAATTCCCTCAGTTCTGCATCAACAAAAAAATCATCAAGCACTATTTGTATATCAAACTCGCGGTGTATTGCATCAATCAAATACTTTAAATTGGGCATTGGGCAAAAGGGTTGTTCATCGCTAAACAATTGCCCGGCAAGTGTTGAATTGCCTGTTATCTTCACCACTTGCAAATTCACATAATCAAAATACGAAGGGTTTTCAGCCGTGTATAATTGTGGGTTAGCCACCGTAAAAATGCGGTATTGCGCTTGTGTTATGGCCCTGCTTTCAACATGTATAACCCTTGCCGCTTGCAACCTGTTTACATTGTTCACGATAACTTGGGTAACCGTAAAATCTGCTGAGCTTTTGGTAATGGTAAAATAAAATGCACTGTTGGTACCATTGGTTAAATTATAAATAACAAAATCATTCGCCACAGGCGTAATGGGTTCAAAATAATAACGGTACTCGTAAATGTACTCATTAAAATAATTGCAGATACGGGTAATCAATTCTGCAATAGTTTCAGTTGCCGGATTGTAGGTAAACACCTTTACAATCTCGTTGCCTGAAGCCGTGTTGTCGGTGGTGTAAAAAGTAAACGTAATATCACAAGTCCCGGTAACACCTGCATCATCAAAAAAATACCAGGTATTAGCCAACTGAGTATTAAACCACCGCAATTTGTAAGGATCATTGTAATCAAATGCAGTAAGTTGTTTATTCCCAAAATCACTAAAAAAACTCCTATCCACAAGCAACTGAATACTAATATCAGTATCAGTATGGTCAGTAATGGCAAGTTTGGCAAATGTCCAAAAGTAAGGCATCAAATACAGCTCAACATCAATCTTCTCATACGCAACTCTTGAACCCCAATTGCAAAAGGCACTAAGTTTTAACGTGTTTTCAGCAAATGGAATTTTAAAGGTGTAGTTACGGCTACCTTGCTCATTTTTTCCCTGAAAAACAGGCGATTTCAGTTGAAACCTCACCGTTGATTTTCCAAGCTCTAAAAATTCACCATTAGGGAGTTTTATCGCTAACATTAGGCGTTCCCCCTTTCTTCCATAGCATAGCTATAATCAAATTCAAACGTAAACAGCGTATCATCATCCCCGCCCAAATCAACCTTGGCATTTCCGGTTACAATAGCTATCAGTTTATCACCTTCAACCAAAAATTTCTTTTTGCTGGCAAAAAAATCCTTCACATAGTTTAATTCCCATTTCTCACGGCTACCACTCGCAATATTAAATTCATGCTCAAATGTTGTATTGGTATTCGCCTTGTGTCCATGGTATACTTTATCAACTTCATTTCTGCTCGTGCGCAAGTAATCTATTTCGGTAGTAGTGTAACTCACCTTTGTTTTTTGCTCACCCCTTACCCATAATACTTCCTGCTGGCCAAAGCTGTTAAAAAAAACAAATTGCCGGCTATTGCGGTAAAAACCGCTATCAATTTTAACTTTTAACTTTTGGGTAAATGCACCCGTTGATGTGGCAAACCAAACCTCGTAATAGCTAACAGTTTTGGTTGATGATTTTAATGTAGTTATATCTAACTGCCCATAACCAACACCTGCGGTTACTATAGTTTCACGGCTAACCGTTTTGGTTATTGCTGGTAAATCGCTGCTACTGGTACCATCAGTATAAAACAACTTCACCTTTATCAATACCTCAACAGTACTTGTATTGCCTATAGGCACAAATGCGCTTAAATACTGCATCGTGTCAATACCACAATTGGCGTTTACCATATTGGTCAGCAGTTTTAATGGGCTACCAATAAAGTAAGGCACTAAAAAGTTATCAGTAATATTTTTTTGTGCAGCACCTCCAAAAAGTGCCATATAATAGCCACTTGCCGGCAAGTATTGGTAAACCTTTTCAGTAGGTGGCGAGCCAAAGTAATCACACGCTTTAATGCGCCATTTTATGTAATTGCCAAGTTCATAAATATCATTATCGCTTAATGGCGCAGTTGTTAATGGTATTAAGGTTTCAAGTTGGCGTTGGCAATCCCTAAAATTTACTTGTTGCAAATCATTGGCTACACCATCTAATGCAAGCACTTTTTTATATGCTCCACTTTGTAACACAAACAAATCTGCAAACATCCGGTAATTGGCGTTGTACAATACCACTTGGCTGTTAACCGTTGATCCTGTTGCCGCAAATCCGGTTACGGTACCGCCTGTTTTTAAAAGTGCTGGTACATTATTGCTTTTACCTTCAATTCTTATGGTAGCTACACCAGCTACAAATGCTGATATGCTTAAATTATAATTATTGTCAATATCATAATTCCGTTGCAATCCCTCAATAATGGCTTGGGCTTGCTCCTGATTGGTTTGACTTCCGGTATAACTCAACAATAAGTTATTAGCCGCAATAGCCGCTGAAGGGGTATTGGTAAACGTAAAACTAAAGCTTTGCAAGCCATTACCCATAACCAGTGTTTGAGATGCCACAGGCTTGGCAGATACATTAAACAGCGTTACAGCTTTTTGTCCGGCATTGGTAATATATGCATCAGTTTCAAAAACAAAATCATAATCATTTCCGGTAAAAACAGGGTAAATCGTATTGCTTACCAAAACAGTTGATTGTACGTATATAGCACTAAATGGAGTGTTATTGGTCTCTGGATACTCCCCAATGGTTATAGGTAAGTTAGTAGCCGTAATATTAAACATTGGGCCTTTAGCTTTGGCAACTATGTTTAAATTACATTGTTGTAAACTGTTATCATCAGGTAGCGTAACTGTAATATTATAGTTACTGCCTAATGCCGCAATAAAAAGAGGACGTATAACCGTATGAACATAATCGTAATCAACGTATCCGGTTGGGTTGGTACCTGTAACCGTAATATTAATATTCCCTCCATAAACAGTATTAAAACTAAACACCGTATTGGTAGGCACAAACATTACCTCATCAAAATAAAGAATCAACGATGCATATTCAGAAGTTGAGCCATTAGCAGCTCCTGCCGGAGCTTTAATTATTTCAATTGCCATACCCAAAATTGGGTATAATTATCTAGTCTCTAAAGGACAGGATTACAGCCATTCATCATCCAAGGCCAGCAACCCCGTATGGCTTATTTGTATTGGAAAATTAACCGCCACACCACACTTATTATCAATCAAAAAAAGCTTTTCAATGTTTACCTCATTCAAATCAATACTCTGCAACAACAAGCCTGATACACGGGTTTTAAAATCCTTGTGTATTTTAGCAACAATTTGTTCGGCTTCATATTCGCATTCATCAATTTTGTCAATCATATCAGCCTCGTTTTGTGCATTAAAACTTGTTAAAATCATAAACCTGCACATGGGCTGTTTTATTAAATTATCCGATTTAAAAAGAAAAGTATGGTCATAAGTTTGCACAACCATAAACATGTTTTTTAACCCCTTAATGGCATTAATAAAGTGTTGTGTGTAATACACAGGATCAGGGCCACCACCATCAACAACGTGGGGCACTTTATTATCTTTTAACTTTGGCCGCAAAGCAGCATAACCTTTTAACCAGTTAATATATGATTGATTACGCATGGGCAGGTGTTGGTTTGGTTTGTTCAATTCTTCTATTCATGTCGGCAAAAATCAAATGGTGTTGTGTTTTACATGCTTCATGGTAGTTGCCAAAAGTGCCATTCTCAGCCGCTGAGCGGATAACATCAAGCCAAGCAGCTCCGGCACTTTTTTTGGAAGCACCGCCACCACTAAACACATAAGGATATAAATCAGGTAATTTGCTTCTATATTGATGGTACCAGAACCACAGCGCATGTTTATAGCTAACCTCAATTTTTTCAGCAATGCCAATTCTGCCATCAATACTCACTTTTTCAAACGGTTGGCGCAAGTCTCTATCTTGTTTACCTAACCAACTAAACAATTGAGTTGGCCGTAGCAAAACAGCACAAAAACTATCCAAAGCTTTTGCAGAGTTAGTTTGATGATACATCAAATAAAAAGTGTCAGCAAAAGAAAACTCCTCCAAGCCAATATCAAATTCATTCTTCGGGCCAATAAGTTTGTGGGTTCTAATTATTGGGGCTTTGGTAAACTTATCAGTAAAGTAAAAGTTTAACACATTTTCTTCATACAACAAATGGTGTTTCCATTCGTCAGAAATTTTAGTAAACAATTCCCACTCACACCCAATAGTAACATGCAACAGTCTTAACATGGCAACTTCGTAAAGCAGCCTGTTTTTAATCACTACTTTGCCGTTTTTTTCTTCAGCAAACAAGGCATCCCGGTTAAAGATAAATTCAGCCACATAACACGATAGTTGAGCGGCATTACACTCATCTAACGTTGTAGGTATACTAAATTCTTGTTTGCCAATTACTAAAGTGATCATCTTTTCAATGCAAAAAATAAAATCAAACTAACAGCGAACCAAACCACTAAAAATCCAAAAACGTAAGTAACCCATTTATGCCACCGAGGTAAATCAGGTGGTGGCGGGCATGGCTGTTGTAGCTGCCTTTTAAAATTCGCTTTTGCCTGGTATGGAATTTCTCTTTGCAATTTCTCCACATCAAATTGAAATTGGCCAGACTTTGACAGCCTGAATTTAACCACCACAACACTATCCTTATAAATAACAGCCCATTTATTGCGCTCTGATTTGCGCGGCTGCAATGTGGTTGAATCCTTAATGGTTGGAAATACCGGCTCTACATCGTAAACTGGAGTATCAATAATATAACTACCTTGGGCAACTAATGAATCATAAAGCATCCTTAGCACATCACAAGAATCCTTTAAAAAGAAGCTGCCTGTATGTGCGCTATCAAGTACAACACCATTAATTTTCCAAGTGCTATCAATGTTAACTGGCGTTGGCACGCAAAACTTACGTATTGCAGCTTGTTTGGTGTACAGGCAGCTACTTAGGGTTGCTATTAAAGCAAAAAAAATTACCTTTTTCATGCCTGTATATCTTTAAAAATTGCCCTGTACAATACAGGATTTACAATATTTAATCCATCATCAATGTGAACTTCATCTTTAACATTGAACTTACCACCCCAACGCAATTGGCTATCCAAATCCACTTCTGTTAAAAAAATGTTATCTTTTCCCTCTGGGTTGCGCATTTTAGCCGTGTTAAACCACTCTCCCGACACCATACATTGTAAGTTCATGTCGATTGCGTGTCCAACCTTGTGGTTGCTCATTTTGCTTGGGGTAACAATAGTGCCTTTAAGTTTTACATCTCCAATTCTAGTGCTATTAGTAACCCATACAATTAACTTGTGTTTAACAGCTAAAGCGTTAACGGTGTTTAATTTTGCAACAAACCCAGTTTCAACCATGATTTTATGCCCATTGTAGCCTCTTATGTTTGAGGCTTTGTACTCAACTAGTTTATACATATTATTCCTCCTTAAAAAATTCAATCAAAAAATCGGCTAAACCACCAAAAGCAGCCAGTGTAATTGCCAACCAAGTGTAACCTGCTGCTAATGAAGCTAAGCCTGTAGAAGCCACAAAAGCTTTAATAGACCACGCCAAACGTTTTAATTTCTTAGGTGTTGGCTCCCAAAAGTTGTTAATTGAAGGTTTCATTTTTTTAGTTTGTGAATCAGTGAATAAACATATACGGTTGTAGCTTCAATGTCTTCCATTTCAGCCGGACTTAAATTACGGTATTCGTTAAAACTTACAGATATAAATCCTTTGTAAACATCCTTGTTAGAGAACTTGTAATCAACGCCCATTTTAATGCCAAAGGCTTTGTAAGTCGCTCTCAATATGGCAATATCACTACCCGCAGTACCTATAAAATATTTATCACTTTCATGTATGGCAATAAGCAGCGGGAGGTAATCTTCTACTGGGCTATTCTTAAAGTTTTGCTTTACTGATTTTCCGGTTAAAGAGTCAAAACTTTCAAAAATTATATTAACATACTTATAGCTAAAGCCCGCCAAGCTATCAGTACCATTACTCGCTTGCCATACGTTTACCATTTCAGCTCCTAGCCGCACACGCAAGTTGTCAATCGCTATTTGTATGCTTTGCCTTACAATTAAATCATGAGGTTTAAGTTGAGCCAATATCTTTTTAATAATAGGCTTTAGTTGCTCACTGGCCAGCGCACTCCCAGCCACACTAAGCACTATTGTTACAATGTTATCTATAGTAGTTGCCATTAAAAAAATCCAATTACTTTATCAGTTGCGGTATTCTTGTAAGGAGTATTATTGCCTGATGTTCTTTTTTCTGAAGCGTAGAATAAAGGGTATCTTGTTGTAGTAGCATTTGCTCGCAAATAATCAAGGCATAGCTTCATGTAAGCATCAGCATCAGCCCCGCAAACACGTTGCTGGTTTTGCAACCTATTGGCATCAACCGGCTGGCTTTCTTTACTGTTATCCCCTTGAAAAGCCTTGGTATAATTTAATACAACACCACTGTCAGTAAGCAATAAAGGCAACTCTTGGTAAGCCCTTGCCATGGTATACAACGCACAGGCAGGGGATAACCACTGCATAAGCACAGAATTATCTACACTTAAATCATTAGCAGCTATTTCAGCTTTAATCTCACCAAAAAAAGCAGCCCCAATTTGTGGTGCTAGGTTAAACGCTTCAACCCTCCTCATAATGGGTTGTAAAGCCAAATAAGTAAGGCGGCTTTCATTAATGTTATAATGCTGCTGGAAGTCAACAGCAGAGTTAACAATAAACAGCTTATTCAACGTATAAGCGGTTGATTCAGCCCACAAAGGATAATCATCCACATTCGTTTCCAAATACTGCAACAACTCATCAATAGCAGCATAACCATGTTGTAATAGGTATGATTTGGCATCATGTTTCATCCAAGCAAACGCCTGCTTATACTCTGCACCGCTAACCATTTGTATGCCAGAATCAGATATTTGCACTTGCAAAATGTCAGCAGCACGGCCAATAGTTAACAAAGCAACCGCAGCACGGGAGTAGTTCAACAAATCGCGCAACCTGGTTTCCATATCACTCAAGTCTTCAACATTCGCTTGGTATTCAATCAGCAATTCATCATACTGCTCAGCTCCTAAAAACTTTTTCAATACTTGTTTTTCAGTGCGCTCAATATCAGGCTTTATCGTAGGAAACATTAAGCTTTCACTCACGTTCACATATTGGCGCAATTCAGTTGTACTTGCAAATAACATATTACTTCCCTCCGTTGGTTGAACCGCTACTGGTAACTTCCTTGCCTTGGTCAAGCGTAGCGATGTAGTAATTTTTAAACATGAATTTAATTTCAGGATTCCAACCATTCAGGTCACGGATAAAGTGAAGCGGCTCAAGAATAATATCCTGATCAGCTTTGCAGTTCAGCATGTAAATATTATAAGCCACACGCTTATCACTTCCACTGCCTGAACTTCCTATGCTCTTACCCGGAGTCATCCCAATAAGGGTAGGATCAACCCCAAACGAAAAGGCAATATGTATAAATGCCTCTTGCGAGTCTTCAATATACATGCCCGTTTTAATCTTATCATCAAGCTGATGGATAACGATAGCACTCTCTTGCTTGCCGTCCGCTCCGGTTCTTAACCAACTTTTAATAGATTTACCGGCATTCTCAACATTAGTTAATGATGTCTCAATTTCTTCAATGGTTTCCTTGATTTTTGAACTTCTTAAACTTGCATCGCCTGAAATCTTTTCCCACTCACCCTTATACCTAAACTCCCAGTACCAATCCGCAATTTCAATATGGTACTTAACACTAATTTGGTTTTTAAACAATGCCTTTTTAAAGGCCGGTATTGCCTTAAGCACATCTAACCATCCGCTTTCAGTTAAATCATGCCAAGCCAATTCTTGGTAAAAAATCTTACCCGGAGAAGGGAAACTCGCTGAGTAAAAATATTTAGCCGCACTACCATCTTTAACCTGTCCAACCCTGTTAAAGTATGGATCAATCATTTCAACACCATCTTTCTCAGTAATTGCGGCATTATCTTCCCAATCAGCACTGATGTAAACCTTTTTGCTTATACCAGTTTTTTCATCCGGCACACCTTTGCGGCAAAAGCTGGCATCCTGATTCACTATCCATGCAGCTTTTCTGGCACCATTCAAACCAATTTCACTAAAAGGGTTTCCAAACCAGTAATAATCAACACAGCTTTCAATCAAATACCGTTGCACGTTACTGTCTCGGATAAAAGTATCAACCGCCAAATCTTTAATCGGTGTAAAGTTACCGGCAGCATCTTCGGTACCATAAATCAACCCACCACTATACAGGGCCTTAGCTTGCCATTGCAGCACTTGTTTAGCCTGTGGCAACCCGTTTAATGCCTTTACCAAACGTTGTGGCCTTAAATTATCAGTTCCCCATGAAGCTACAATATTGTTTGTCTTATCAATTATTTTGGGCTTCGGTGAATTAGGATCAGCATTAAGCTTAAACGTGGCTCCTGATTTTGCAGAATAAGCCACATCATGAAAAATCGCAAAATCATTTACCATATCACCCTCCTTCCATTGTACCAGATAAGCAGCCTAATGTGGAATGACTTTAAATCATCCCCATGCTGATCATCGGCTGGCTTAACAGTTCTAGTCGCATTTTTCCAGTCAGAGCCATGAAGCACTACATTGTTAAGTGTAACTAGCTCCCCTCCTTTTTTTCTATTCACATCACAGCTTCGATAAACTATACTACATGGCTGCTTTTTCTCTAAGTCCTCCAATGCCTCAGTTAATAAAATAGGTGGTTTAGCATTATTCATTAATCAAAAATCACAAAACATTATCAAAAGCTAAAGGACAGCAAAAACCTATAAAAACTTTCTTTTGCTACTTTTCTTTGCCAATTAGAACAACGGTGGCGATTGGCGAAAGAAAAGTAGAGCAGCAAAAAAAATACCCGTGTATAAACGGGTATCTCTTATTTAAAAACGGACTGGGCTATTGCAGTCCTTAACTCCTTGTAGATTTTAAGTTGTTGATGAACAACTTCTAATTGTTTATCAATGCTATCAATAGTTTCAAGCTTTTTTATATTCTTTGCCTTAAAATTTTCTAAGCCAAAGTTAACAACCTGCCTTACTTCTCTAATACTAACAAAAGGAATAACAGAACCACGAATAAGAGGCTCAAAAAAGCGGCCAATATACAATGCCTGTACTAAACTAAAATCTTCCGGTTTTGAGTCATAAACGGCAAAGCAATTGGGTATTGCATTTCTTAAAGGTCGGCCACTGTGTAAACCCTTTGATTGTATATAAAAATCAGCTTGTTGTTTTTTACAACAAACAATTTTCATAGATTTGTGATGTCATAAAGTTTTAGTCGCAAATTTTAATTTCATGATGAAAGCCCCGAATTGCTTCGGGGCTTTTCTTTTTTAGATGACAAATTCTAAAATTTCAGCCTCAACCGTTCCAACCTGTTGGGCTAGTTGCTTCCGCATTAAATCAATAACAGGCTTTAAAATATCAGATTTACCAGTTTGAAAAGTTTTACCGTTCCCATCCTTTAAAGTGATGTGTTGGCTGTTTTCATCACTTCCAACAATAAAACCATCAAGCTTGGTTTGTGCATCTTTTAATTTCTCCTGCTTTTCAAGCAATAAATTAAAAATAGTAGCTCTGCCCTTTCTGTCCTCAACGGTTAATACCTTGGGGCTTGGTTGTACTGGAACCGCTGTTCCTTTTTCAGTAATTGCGGTGTTTGATGTTTCGGGCTTTGTAGTGTTTTTGGCTGCGGCTCCTGGAGCGGCAATACCATTTTTTGGTGTTGTTGTCATATTGTTTTGTTTTAATCGCAATACAAATATAAAACACAACAAACTGACTACCAATTAATTAAGCTAGTTTTGTATAATATATTAAAATTTAAATAACTGTTATTCAATGTTTTATAAAATCAAATTGGCGTTTTATTTATAAAAAACTGCTACTTATCCTACACTTTCCAAGCTAACTAAATCATAAACAGTCGGTTAATTTCTTTATTCAAGAAATTAATCCGACTATGCAGCTCTGATG
>JACCDR011195999.1_pt1 | contig 28919 bp, 32 predicted proteins | sample 7446431 | NCBI WGS metagenome assembly JACCDR01 (sample SAMN15323443, study PRJNA562643) | freshwater metagenome | isolation source: river surface water | place: USA:Blue River Watershed | collected 2017-08-17
TTATGAAGGAAGAAGAATAAGGGTGCTTCGAAACGATACCCTTTTCAGGTGGTGGACACGAACAGTTTCAGGCTTCAATATAAACGGTGGGTACGCCCTGGAAACAGACGAAACATTAACCATTCAGAACTACTAATACCATGAAGCACTTTTTATTAATCATACCTCTTTTTGCTTTTGCATTTTCACATGCGCAGCCAGGCAGCACAAGCCGCATGCAGCCCAATGCAGCCAGCACACAAGTAAGGCGCTGGGGCAGTGATAGTGCGCTTATTTTACCAAGATTCTGTGGCTTTCCGGCTACACCAAGGGCGCTCGACCTTTGGGATTATAGCGGCAACGTGGTATGGGATACTTGCGGAAATCGCTTAGGTCTTTGGAATGGATCCACTTGGCTAAGCTTCCGAGACAGCACGTTTATTGCCACTTTCTTCAATGCCCTCTTTGCAACGAAAACAACTGACAACCTCGCAGAAGGCAGCACCAACCTGTACTATACCAATGCACGGGCAAGGAGCGCCATCAGCGCCACCAGCCCCATCGCCTACAACAGCGGCACAGGCGACCTAGGCTTGGGCACCGTACCCATAGCCAATGGCGGCACGGGCATTACCAGCTACAGCACCGGGGACATTATATACTACAACGGCACCGCCCTGGCCAAACTGCCCATTGGCACCGCCGCACAAACCCTGCACGTAGTAAGCGGCCTGCCAGCGTGGCGAGATACGGCTGATAGTGGTGGGGGTGGTGGCGTGACGGCCATGGGGGCATTCGGCAGTAGCCCGAACGCAAACGGGGGTACTATATCAGGTAATACATTGATATTACAACCGGCAAATAGAACAAACGCAGGTGGGTTAAGTATTTCGGCACAAGAGATTGGTGGAAGAAAAACTTTTTGGGACTCCGTATATTTTGGCCCCACAGGAGATGGCACTCATGTATCCGCCTTTATTAATTACGACCAGATTTATGGAAAAGCCGGATTTGGCAGAGTGCGGCCAAATTCAGGAATAAATTGGTTTGACTTTTTCAATGTGAACCTCACTGGTTCACAAAATGGTTTTCGCTGGTACGGAGGCGGCCAAATATCATCTTCACCTTCTTTATGGATGTCACTAACAAGCGCAAATCTTACACTTGGCAGCGCCAACTTAAGCCTTTCAAATCAGTTAAATTATGTGAATCAAGGAGATGGATACCATGACAGGATTTATATCAGTGATCTCGGCGCTGGCAGTAGAGTTGGGATAAGCCTTCTGGCAAATAATGGCGGTCGCCGAAGCATGGATTTTTACCAACCGACACAGGCTGATGTTAATACAGGCTTTAGATTTTACGGCGGCGGCACTGGCACATCATCCCCTTCGGGCGGAGTGTGGTATTTTGTCAATCAGCATCAAGTTTATTGGAATTCGGCATACTATACAATGAATAGCACAACCGGAGGCTTACGAATTCCTATGCTCACAACGGCGCAACGAAATGCAATTTCAACATTTAGAACTAACGAAAAATTATCCAACACAGAACTCGACATTGATAATGATTATAACGGCACAGTTTGGACTGTGGACGATGGAACCATTTTCACGCAAACAGCAGATAAAGATATTAACACAAGCGTTACTGAAACGACACTATTCGGAACCGGAAGCGGAACGCGTACTATTCCGGCAAACTACTTGACAACCGGAAATACCATTGTCATAAAGTTGTCAGGCTATATGACAACAAGCGGCACTCCAACATTGAATATACGTTTCAAGCTGGGAACAACAACCATAGCCAGCACAGGTGCGACAACATTGGTCAGTGTTGCATCGGACGGGTATTGGGAAGCGGAAGCCATACTAACAGCAAGGGCGGCGCCTTCAGCCACTTCGGCCATAATGGGGCAGGCGAAATTCAATTACCATAGCGCCCCAACCATCGTAAACACCATTTCAGCAATGAATACCGCCACCGTTAACGCAGCGACTAACGGAGGCTTGGCAGTTGACGTTACCGCGCAATGGGGAACGAGCGACGCGGCAAATAAGATAGTTTGTACTAACGCTATTGTTGAACTTAAAAACTAAATCATGCAACACATCATCCCTGTCCACCTCATTGATGAAAGCAAAGCCCCAGTGGTAAAGGCGCAGCGCCTCACCATCTTTTTGCCCGACGATCTGCCCGACACACCCACCATCGTAATAGCTACCGAAGCCTATGAAGAGCGCTCCGGCTATTGGGCCAAAATATACCGTGAGGTAGAGCTACCCACCGCCTCCGTAGCCGCATGCTTCAAGCTGGAAGGCATTAAGGTAGTGGTTGATACAAATAAAGCGGCTGCACTTCTGGCGATGTTTAATTATCAAACGGCTGTACAACTACCACCAACGGAACCTATATCATAGCCCAAAAAAATTAACCAAACAACTCAATAACCATGATTACACAACGCTTCCATGAAGAATTTCAAAAGGAACTGAAGGCAAAGCTGTATGCACCGGCACAGCCGCTTTCAGAGAAATGGTATGATGCCGCCATCAATGCTCTTTCAAACGCATCGCCGGCACAACTGGGTGTATCGGTAGAAGATGTCCAAGAAATCTACTTCGCCCTTGACCGCAGAAAGCAACTCACACTCATGCAATTTGCCGTGGCCAACAATGCACTCGAAAACATGAGTAGCAAAGCCCTGGGCATGGAGAACCGGTGGGATGATTACTTCGACATTCAAAAAGAAGTGAATAACCAAGCTATGCATTGGACACAGGCTACCAACCACATTCGCCAGGACGTGCAGCGCCGCATCAATGAAGAGGAAAAAATGAAAGAGGCCGCATCCCACACAGATAAGGCTCCATTTCTTAAACCCGTGGTAGGCGAAGCATAACCATGAAACAATACTCCTACATCTTCCAACTCTTCTCCTCCATCCTAGGGCTTTCATCAAAAATTGAAGGCCGCTTGTATTGGGCACCACAAATGGGCCTGGAGCTAAATAGCGATCAGTTGAACCAGGTGCTTGGCAGCGCCGGGGTGCCAAAAAAGTACCCGCTGGCACTGCTTATGCCTCCACGTAATAGTGGCAAGGTAAGCGCCAAAGAAGCCAGGTGGGAAAATGTGCGCCTCACACTTCTCTTTCTCACCACTACTTACTACACCGGCTCGGCCATAGCCAGCCGCAACCCGGCCACCAATACCTCGCTACGGCCGGTACAGGAAGATTGGGATGATATGAAAGTGGTAGCCGATGATTTTGCGAAGGCACTCCGCAAAGTGCATGATGAGCATCGGCTCTTTGCCTCGGTGCTCCGCCTCACTAACCCCAACGCTTACACTACGCCTATTTCATTTGCCGGCCTTGACAGGGTCAGTGGGGTTCGCCTGGATATAGAGGTAGAAATGTTTGTGCCCTGCGAACTTACCGATATCAACGCCGAATCATTGTCAACTATTAACCTGCCAGAACCATGAAAGGATCCTGCGATATACCCGAAGTAACTCAGCCGGTAGCCACACAGGTAAAAACCGCTGACCAGTTACCGCCAGAAAAGCTGCAAGCAATAAAAGCCTACGCTGCCGAACTACACAGGAAGCATCCTCAAATGAAGCAAAACCGCATCATGCGCAAAGTGGCAGAAAAATTCAAAATCAAACTTGTATGACGCTGGATCAAATTGCTGCACTTATTCCTGCCGAATACCGCACCGAGATCATTGCCTGCCGCATGATTGAAAATGCGGCTGCCCACCGGGCCGATGATAGCATGCATTACCTGTTCACCATTTGGATCACCTACATCGAACCCTGGCTTGATATGAGCTGCGGATTGTGTATTGACCGGGTGCTCAAGAATTGGAAGCAGATCCACCCCATACTCGTTGACATGGAGAAAAAAGCCCAGTTGCTGAAAGCTGTATGAAGCCCTTCAATACAATATATCGCGGTGCCCAAAGGATTATTGAGCGGGCAATAAGGCAAGAGAGCCAGGCGCAAGGCCATACCCTTACCGGTACCATGGAAGCAAGCCTGCAGGCAGAGCACACCAGCAAAGCCGGTGAAGAAGTGCTTGAAGGCATGGCGGTTGATTATACCCGGTTTGTGAACGATGGTTTTCCTGCAGCCAGCGCAAGCATGAAGCAGTTCCCGTTTCTCGTTCAATACTTCCAACTAAGGGGTTTGCCGGAAGAAGAAGCCAAACGAGCAGCAGCAGCCACCATCCGTGTGTGGCAGCGCGAAGGCATGAGCACAAAAGCCAGTGCCCGATTTAGCAAAACAGGAAAGCGGCAAGAGATGATTGAGGATGCATTTGAAAAAGCAAAGGCAGACCTCGATTCTTATATGGACAACAGCTTTAATAAGGCTGTTGATGATCTTTTCAAACGTGAAAAATCTGGAACATTCTAATGGCAGTAACATCATTTATAGAACAACCGGTAGCTAGTAGCTTGCATGCGGCCTACAGGCCCATGGTATTTAGGGCTGTGGCCGATGGCGCCACGCCTCCACCAAGGGTTTACTGCGATATCTACTTTGGAGGCATCTACTATCGCACCATCAGCAAAACAGCGGTGGCCACTCAAAACGCTTCCAACAGCGAATGGGTATTTGATATCCAAGATGCCACGCAAGAGTACCTGAGCCATTACCTGGCAGCCAACGGAGGAGATGATGTGGTAGAAGCTGCACCGCCATTGGTGAGGGTACAATGCAAGTTTCGCACCAGCACTTACAACGCTGGCGGATTCATAGTGCAAGAAACACCTATTCCTATACAGGCCACCAGTAGCACAGCAGCAACCGCTGGTGGGGGCTTTGCTTCCAATACCTTCTACGTTCTCAATGCATCACTTAAGCATTCCGACAACCAAAGCCTTGCAGCGCACTTGGCCAGCTTTAAAAAAGGCACCTGGGGTGCTACCAACTACCCTGCCACGCACCGGCCAAACCAGAAGATTGGCATTGCCGATTCAGATTACTTTCCGGCACTGATAAGCGATGAACTGTGCAACGCCAAATTGGTGCTGCATTATCGCCTGGCAGGCGAGACTGTGTTTGATACCGAAGAGGTATTGTTGCCGTCCATCTGCTCTGCCAGTATAGGTTCCATTACCGTATCGCAAATAACGGCCACCACCAATGCCAATGTTTCCTGGACATTTACAGGAAGCCCCACTGGTTTTGAATACAGGCTTGACGGTGGTGCATGGCTTACTGCTGCGGTGCCCTCTGCTACACTTAGTACATTATCAGTGGGCGCCCACACTATTGAGGTGCGAGGTGTTTGTGGCTGCGCCTATAGCGCTACAGCCTTACAAGCCTTCGATATTGTTGCTTCGGGAAGCGCCTGTTCATCAATTGTTACAATTACCGCCATTACACAAAACGGCTCCGGCTCAGCTTCTGTTGATTTCACCAGCACCGGCCCGGCCACCAGTTGGGAGTATGCGGTAGATGGTGGCGCATATACATCCGTACCATCAAATCCGTTCAATGTAACAGGCCTTGCCAATGGCCTTCACAACATAGCCGTTAGGCCCGTGTGTGCAGGTGGCGCTATTGGCACCAGTGATTCAGATTCAATAGATATTACCGACTACACACCGGTTTATTGGTACCGGGTAAGGTTTGGAGACGATCCTTGTGGCTCCGCACTTGTGAGGGTGTATAGCACAAGTGCAGTATTTGGTAGCGGAATTGATTTGTTTACCAACTCGCTACTCACCACACCGTTAGCAGGGCCCCCCACCTCTTATGTAGCAGCCTACATGGGCTCTGGCACCATACCAATGATTGGCGAAATTTTTGAACTTCTCACCTACCAGGTAGGTGATACAACTGGATCAGGTTGTTGATATGAAACTTATATATATCCCATCGGGCCCAAAAAATCTGACTGCAATATTCCCTGCCGTGGTACTTGGCAATGCAGCCGACTATTACCTAACCATCAAAAGCGAAAGCGATGTGGTACTGGCTACCACTAATACCTACACCACAAAACCTGCGTGCGATAATGCCATCCGCATCCACTGGCTCAATGCGCTGGGTACTATTGACGCAGTGACGCTGGAGCTGGACAAGATTGATACCGATACCAATTCTGAACGATGGAAGAAGCCACTGGCCTATCCATTGGCAAAGCCGGTAGAAGAATTGCGCCGATTCAACATCCGCAGCAGCGACACCCATACAGCCACAACCGTTGAATACACTGAAGCCGATATGGACTGGCTGATGGAGCTGGCCGAGGCACCAATGGCCTGGCTTGAATGGAAGGGTACGCAGAGTCAGCCAGACAGCTACCTACCCATTATAGTCCTTGATGGAAAATTTGAAAAGCTGAAGCAGGATGATAGGTATGTGTATGAGTTTCGGTTGCAGTTCAAAATGAGTAACGAAAAAATATCGCTGCGATAATGCCAGATGCCAGGTACATAAAGGTTTTGATTGATGAGCAGGAAATGGACTTGCCCGAAGAGCAGCTTCCTATTTCAATCAATTATGAATTGGAATCGGAAGACAACTTTCAAATCAAAAAATCTACCACTGCGCTAAGTGTTGATTTTCCGGCTACCACCGGCAATGATGCGGTGGCCAATGCATTTGCCAATCCTGATGCTGATGATAATACTGCCGATGAATTATTCTCCAATTTCAGAAAAGCGGTAATTGAAGCATCTGGCTCCGAGCTATTGGTAGGTAAGGCCTTTTTGGTAAAGGCCACCCATAACGACCGACCGCTATCCTATCAATACGATTTCTTTGGCAACAATGCTGATTGGAAAATTGATCTGGAAGAGCTGACGCTGCACGATGTTTTCAAGCACTTGGTTATCGAGTTCAGCAAAACAAGGATGATGGAAAGCTGGGCCTTTGATGGTACCGATGAAGTCTTACCCTATGTGTTCGCTCCAGTGCGGTACCGCGATGCCTTTGGCGATGATGATACTAACCTTGAAGCCATTTACTTGCGCCCAGCCATGAGTGTGTATTGGGCATTGTATTGGGGCTTTAAGCTGGCCGGGTACCAATTGCAATCCAGCTTTTTCGATACCGATTATTTTCGGCGCCTGGTAATGCCGTGGACGTGGGGAAACTTCCTTTATAGTGATGGTACCAAGCTGAGCGATATAGACTTTCTGGCCAAGAGCACTGATGCCTTCTTTCGCAACTTCACACAAACAGGCTTTATTGATGCCAAGGTAGCCAACGATAGTACAAGCGGCGCTTTCGATAACAATGGTGTGTACAGCTACAATGCCGGCACCTTTGAAATGCGCTGGGAGTATTTGTCAGCCTTCAACTATGGAAAGCTTGATGCAACCTTTTACCTCAATGCATTTGTAGAAGCAACTGTAACTGCCAATAGTGATACCGACCTGAAAGTGTATTGGTACAAAAATGGCGTGCAGCAGCGCATTACCGACCTTGTAAATCTTGATGCACCCGCTATTGGCCGCAAAGATTACTTCGGCCCTATTGAAACCTGGCAAACCTTTGAAGTGAACCCGGGTGATGTGATCACGGCCAAGCTCTGGCTCCGCACATTCAAAAGTGGCCTTGGCCGCTGCAATGTGAAAGTGAGTGTTGATGCGTTTGAAATTGCTTACTTCCGCATACCGCTGGGAGGTACCATCTACTTCGAAAACTTTACCAGCCTCAAAAAATACAAGTGGCTCGATCTGCTTCGTGGTGTTATTGATTTGTTCAACCTGCAGCCAGGTACCGATTCAGTTAACCGTACCATTAGCCTTGAACCGCTGCATCCATATTCACTCAACGCCAACCTTGGCATTACCCAGCCAGGATATTTCAATGGCAATACTTTAGACTGGTCCAACAAGCAGGACGTAAGCAAAGTATCTACCATTGAGCAGGTGAGTAATTCAGAAAGAGAGATGGTTTTCTCACTAAAGCCCGATGCCAATGATGGTGGCTTCAACATACTCAAAGACCGCAACCAGAACAACCCAGCCGCCGGCAAATATGTTTTTCCCGATCGTTTCAAAGCAGGCACCAAGCAGGTGGAGAATCGCTTCTTCTCGCCACTCATGCATTTCGAAGCCGATCAATGGAAGTACATCACCGGCGCATCACCACAGCTGCCATGCATTATTCCGGAGAATATTTCAAACACCAGCCGCGATGAAGCACAAAACACTTTCTTGCCAAAGATTGCCTGGTACAAAGGCGACATCACCGGTGTAGGTGGTTGGAAGTTTGACGGCACCGAGTACAGCAGCTTGCCTTTCATGTTCGCGGCCAACTACAAAGCCGGAGGCGAGCAAGATCCCGTCTTAAGCTATTCTGATGAACGCATTGGCAGCGGTGGTACTGCGGTAATGGCTGCCGGCCTTATGCGCCGGTTCTTCTTGCAGCGTATGGCTATTACCCGGCATGGAAGGAAATACTCAACATTCTTCCACCTCAACAATCGCGATGTGGCCAACTGGCTGCACAGGGAGCACATTGTGTGCCGTGGCCAGCGTTGGGAGCTGGTAGCCATCAACAACTACAGGCCGTTGCAGGAAGAAACTACCGAGGTGGTATTAAGGCGATGGGTACCGGTGGAAGAACAGGATGCGGCACGATGCTATCCGAGTGAAAGTAGTGTGGTTGATAATTTGTTTGCTGATGACTTCGACGAAAAATATAGTGCCCTGAAAGTATTGGCTTCTGATATTCCTAAATAACCCATTATGAGCGATCAAATCAGTAAAATTTATGAGCTGCGAACACTTGGTTACGACCAGGTGAAGCAGGATTTGGATAATATCTCCGCATCATTTCGGGATGTGGCTGCAGCCAAGCGTGAAGCACAAAATGCAGCCAGGCAATCGGCCACCACAAGCAAAGCCGAAAGCGATGCACTTAAAAAATCGAAAGAAGAAGTAGCGGCGCTAAAGGTTGAAGAGCAGAAGTTGAGAGTAGAGCGACAGCAGCTAATGAATGAAAGCAAGGCACTCAACCTGGCCAGGCAGCAAGAGATAGCCCAGCTTAGGGAGCAGAAGAAAAACACCGATGCTGCAGCAGGCAGCTACGATGCGTTGTATAAGCAATACAAACAGCTCTATGCATTGGTAAAAGCTGCACCTAACGGGACCGCCATCAATTTTCGTGGAGAGATCCTTCAGTTCGACCAAGCCATTGCCAAGTTGCAACAGTTGGCGGCTGCCGAGCAAGACTTCAGAAGGCAGTTTTCCCGCGACAGTTTGCTGGTGGGCGAATACACATCAGGCATCGTGCAGGCTTTCAAACAAATGGGCCTTGATGACTTGGTTGGTGGCCAAATTCAAAAAGCCAATGAGCGCCTACAAATGCTGAACAATGAGTTTGGCGAACTGCAAAAAGAGCTCACCGAAGTGAAGGTGAAAGGCGATGGCAGTTTTGAAAACATAGAACGCCAGTTGATTGAAAACAGAAAGGAGGCCATAGCACTTGGGCAACAGGTAGGAAATCTAAAAAAAGAGTTTCAGGGAGTAGGCGATGTAGGCAATCAGATCACCGGTGCCATCAGCAAAGGCTTTCAAAACCTGAAAACACAGGCATCACAGTTTGCCCTTGGTTTTATTGGTATTTCCGCTGCGTTTTCCAAGCTGCAAAATGAAGTAAGTGAAGGGCTGAAAGATGCCCGGCAGGTAGAAGGTGTGGAAGCTGCATTTCGCCGGCTTAATGATCCCGCGTTACTTGACAACTTGCGTGAGGCTACACGTGGAACAGTGAGTGATTTGGAACTTATGAAAGCTGCTGTGCAAGCAAGCAACTTTCAAATTCCTCTTGAAACACTTGGAGATCTCTTGGAATTTGCAAGACGAAGGGCTAAAGACACTGGCCAGGAAGTAGACTACCTGGTGCAAAGCATCATCACCGGTATTGGCCGCAAGAGCCCACTGATACTCGATAACCTTGGCATATCGGCTGTCCGCCTGAAAGACAATCTCAAAGGCCTCTCTGCCGAATCGGCTACAGTAGGCGATGTGGCATCTGCCGTTTCAAAAATTATTGTAGAGGAAAATGCTAAGGCAGGCGAAGAAATTGCTACTGCCACCGAAAAACTGCAGCAGCAGGAATCGGCCTGGATAAATATCCGAACTGCCATTGCACGTGGGCTGCTCCCGGTTATTTCTGCCGTAGGTGCATTCTTTCTTTTCCTGCTTACCAACCTGCCCACTATTGGTGCGCTGCTCGGCGCTTTTGCAGTTGGGTGGCTGGCCACTGCCAGGGCTGTTACCATTGCTGGGCAAGCCACTACCATTACCAACGCACAGATCCTTTTGCTGAATATTCAAATTGCCGCTGGTAGGGCTGCACAACTGCTGTACAATGCGGCTATCCTCGCCGGCACCATTGTGCAAAGGGCATATACAGCCGGCTTATTGCTACTTACCGGAGCCACCCGAGCTGCACAGGTAGCCACCACATTGTTAGGTGGCGCTATGCGCTTGCTACCCCTTGGAATTATCCTTACTGCTATTGGTTTGTTGGCAGCGGCCTTCAAAGCATTCAGCGCCACCCTATCCAATACAACAGCCGAGCTCCGGGCCATGGCCATTGCCAAAGAAATAACGGCCGAAATATCCAAGCGTGTGGCCGATGCTACTACTGATGAAGTGAGCAAAATTCAACTGCTGACGAAAGTTGCACGTGACAACAGCATCAGCATGGAAGCCCGTAAAAAGGCGATAGAGGATCTGATCAAACTAAACCCTGATTACCTCAAAGGGCTTTCGCTGGAAAATATAAGAACAGAAGAAGGCATTGGCATCATCAACCGTTACGTGGCAGCGCTGCGAGAAAAAGCGGCGTTTGAAGCGGCACAGGCTGTCCGCAGTGAAAAGCTACAGCGTGATACAAGGCTTCAGCTACTGCAAATAGGGCTTGAAACTCGCATCTCCTCTGGCCAGGCAAAAGACCTTGAAGACCTCACGCCAGAGGAAAAGGAATTCATTGGAAATGCCAGAAAAAACTTTGCATTCACCGCATCTGTTTCCGATCTGCTCACAGGTACCAGCGCAGCGGAAGAAGCCTTGAATTCAATTAAGCTCGAACGATCGAAGCTGGTGCAAGAGCTTGATATTACCGACAAAATAATCACCCAGCGCTTTGCCAATATCAATTCAGGCGTAACCGGTAATTTCTCCAAGGCAGTAGAAGTTGATATCAAAGCCTTGCAGGAAAAAGTAAAAAGCCTCAATGAATCGATCAGCGAATTTCAGGGCAGCCAGGCAGAGCTAAATAAGCTCATAGCTGCCCGAGATGCGGCTCAAAAGCAATTGGACAAGTTGCTGGGCAAAAAGGAAAGTGGTAGCACCGCAGGTACCAAAAAGGATCCTTTTGAAATTGATCTCAAAAAATTGGACACGCAGCTTAAGGCCGAAGCCACTCAACTGGAAAACGATCGTGATCAAAAAGTAATTTCAGAAGAAGACTATCTCCGCCAATTGTTCGACCTCAACGATGAGTATTTCGATGAAAAGCTACTTCTGTACCTGAAATACAAGCCCAAGGAAATAGAAGCAATCAACGAGGTGAAGGCTGAAAGGTTGAAAAATGAAATTGAAACCAATAAGGCGCTGTTTGATATTCAATCCAAGGCGCTGGAGCAGCAATTGAAAAACGAGAAGGATGCTGCTGCCGAAATACGCGACGCTATCCTGAACGACCCTGCATCAACCGAAACGCAGCGTGCCCAAGCCAAGGTAACGGCTGACACAGCCATGCTGCAGGCTCAACAGGTCTTCAACAATTCAATGAATACATTGGAGCGCCAGTATAACCAGGTATCTATTGACAACGCCAACCAGCGGGCCAAAGCAATTCGAGAAATAAATGCAAGCCTCGCTACTGATAATGCTGATGTACTAAAGGCACAGCTAGCCGATGTGCAGCAAAAGAGCAAGGATAGTATTGCCGCTTACCAACGCTCATTTTCCGAACTGCGGCTTGGTATCCAAACATCCAGCCTAACCACCGCTCAGAAAAACACCAGAAACAAAAAGCTGACCGAAGCCGAGCAGCGAGGTGTGCTATCGTATGAGGTAAGCAGCCTGCAAGAACAGTTGCCAATTCTGAAAAGGCTACTTGACTCCAAGCTAATCACCCAGGAGCAGTATTATAATGCCGAAAAAGACCTGGCTGATAAATCGGCTGAACTGAACAGGCTTACCACGGCATACCTCAAAGGATCGGAGAAAGAGATTACCACCGTGGCCGGTGCCATCAAATCAGCCCTCTCCAACCTCTTCAAATTCGACAGTGGCAATGCCGATCTGGATAAACTTTTGGCAGAAACCATTGCCCAGAGTTTCAACCTGGCAAAGACAGCCATGGATGGATATTACGATGCAGAAAGGCAGCGTATTGAGCAAAGCAAACAGGCCAATTTGGAAAGGCTTGATCTCGAAAGGCAACAACTGCTGGCCCGAGCCCAAAGCCGCGATGAAGAGCTGGCCATCGAGAAGCAATTCCAGGCTAAGAAAGATGCAGAGGACCGTAAGGCATTCGAGAAAAACAAGAAAATCCAACGTGCCCAGGCAGCTATCAACTTAGCCACCCAGTTGTCTAACCTAGCTGTTATTGCCTTTGCGCCCAACCCGGCCAACATTGCAACCCTTGGCACCGCCGGTGCCATTTTGTACGCAGTACAGGCAGCATTGGCCATTGCCGGATACTTTTCCAATATCAAACGCATCAACAGCGCCACCTATGAGTTTGGTGGTTCGCCTGATATGCCTGACCGTGGTGGTAAAATTGGAGGAAAGCGGCACAAAGATGGCGGCACCCCATTCATGTATAAAGGCCGGCAGTATGAGGCAGAGGTAGATGAGCTGGCTATTATCCGCACCAAAAATGCACCAAAGGGAAAGCAGTTCTCAATATCCGGTACCTGGACGCAGATAGCAAGCAAGCTCAATCAACTCGGTGGGGGTGTTTCCTTTGCACCCGGGGCTAAGGCATCACAGTTTGAATATGGTGGCACCTTGGGTGAAAGCCTGCAAGCGCCGGTATTTGTGGCGTCTACAACAGGTGGCGGAGCTTCAACTTCGGTACTCGAAGAAATTAAAGCTGCTATCAATCAACAATCAGAGGCAATGGCACGCAACACCGAAGCGGTGAACAGAAGGATAGACCGGCTGCAGGTATACCAGGTAACCAGTACCGTCACAAAGGCGCAAGACAAGGAGGCAAGGCAAGCACAAATTGGTAACCTTTAATGCAAATTGAAATCTGAGAAAGTATGGCCAATGGAACAATGACAAAACTCGATGAGAAGCTTAGAGAAATGGCACTTATGAACTGGGAACAATTTGTTGCGCTCATCGGCGATGACGCTATCCTGCGTGCCAAAATGTGTATGATGCGGAAAAATGGCGCCAGCTATGGCCAGATAAAAATGAAATTAGGAGTAACAGAAAGCGCTATAAGATGGAATTGCAATAGCTGCAAAAAAAGCTGATCGGCTTTCAGTAGCCATAGCGCTTAAGTATTTTTACCATTTTAGAAATGTAAGCAGCAGGCAAAGGTCGCTGCCCCATCATCGCCTTTCTAAGGTTGTTCACATCATAGCCTACTAATTCACACAGGCCTCTTCGGCTGATCAGTGGATGATTGGATAGCCACGCAAGTATTTTTTCCGCCTCATCAGAGCTCGTTGATGACGCCTTCTTCGAGTTGTTCATCGGTAAAGTTGAGTTTGGTGGTGAGGAATTCATCCATGAGGGGCTCCGCATCGAAAGTTTTGATGATGCCGCGGTAGATGACGCACCATTTTTCGCCGTTGTAGATAATCTTAAGATCGGGTGTTTGGTCGTTGTAGTCAGCCAGGTTTTCACGCTTGCCACCACGGCCGGTTTCCTGGCGGTCTTCCCACATCAGGTAGTCGGCCCACCAGTCGGCCATGCGCTTCAGCTTACTGTCGATTTGCTCCGGCATAGCGGGGTCGAATTGCTGCTCTACTACCAGGGTGTACACTTCCCGCAAGCTGTCGGGGTTGATATAGAAAAAGCTGATGTTGGGGCCTTCATGCTCCGTGGTAGCTATATCGATATCTTCTTCGAAGCTGATGATGCGAGCCAGGAAGCGGGGAGGCTTGGCATGGAGGATGTACTGATCTGTAATATCGGTATGCTTTGGGTTTTCGACGAGGTAGAATTGGGATTTCATGCTATAGTATTTGCATCCATTTTTGGATGATTTCATCACTTTTTCTGAGGCCGTTGCGTTCTATAATTTGCTCTTTGGTGTAGTTGACGTTTTCGCCAAATGTCCACTTTTTGCTGGTAATATTCCCTTCCCAATCGCAAAGGAGTATTCTTTTGACCATGTATTTGAAGCAATCTTCATCGTCTACGTTTTTTAGGCGGAGCCATTGGTATTCAAATATGCGCCTAAGGTCGGGGTGGATGGCGGATAATAGAAAGTCTTTGTAATCCTTCCAGGTTTTAAAGTTTTCGGGAAGGGTTTTGATGGAATAGATCATGTCTTCTTTGCCGTAGATGGCCGCTGTGTGTACGCCGTGCAGTCGTTTTTCAAGTTTGTTGTAGGTGTCAGGCTCAAGCTCTTGCAGATCGGTGAGGCATCTGAATGCTTTTTCATGTACCAAATTTGATACCCGAAAATAGCGTAGGTTTCCGCCCAGCATGTACATTTTATCGTAGATGCGATTGTACTTGAGGTTGTTTTCAATGAGGTACTTCCACACATCGGTATAGGCCCAATCGATGATGGGGTATGCTCTGTGTGGCTTGTCGGCTATTTGTTTTCTGCGAATCCAAAATAGTTCGTTGTCTTCCCCAAACATGACGAACCTTCTGTCCGGGCTTTCTTCGGCCCGCAGGCCAATGATGGATATGCTTTTACCCGGCAGCTTTTTTAAGTTCTGACCTACCCACAGATTGAACTTGTGAAAACGTTTTGGGTACATTCTATCTATGGCGTGAATGGCCATTGGGTGCTTTTCTCTTACCCATTCTTCGCCTTCGCCCCAAGCCCACAGGAATAGCTGTTGATGGCTGGCTGCGTTGGTCATGAATATGGGTACCTGATACCACATAGGTATGACGTTTGGTTGGGTCATTGCCCATTCCACAAAATCAATAGTGCCCTGGTATTCGGCTTCCTGATCCTGAAAATAAAGGATGAATTTTCGATCACGTTTTTTTGCTTCATCGTTGATAAGGTGGAATAGTGCGGTGCTGTCTTTGCCTCCGGAAAATGACAGGGAAACATTGTCGTAATGATCGAATATGTAGGCTACTCTTTTGATAGCAGCTTCCAGTACATTTTCGGTGCCTCTTACTACGGTTCTGGCCATGATTGGTTAATTAAAATCGTCTGCAATAATGTCTTCGCCCACTTCTTTTATTTGGCGTTCGATGGAGTATGGTATGCCTTTTATTTCAGAGGCAATTCCTTTGAGGCCAATGAGCCGCTGCACTTCCTCCAGGGTCATGCCCAGCTCTTTCATGATTTTGATTTCATCCCAGCCAGATTTGAGCATGCTTACCAGTGATGCTTGCAGCTCTACTTCGTGCTTACCACGGGCACGGTTGTGCCGGATGGTGCTGGCCATGCGATCACTAATGTCTTTTTCGATAACAGAAACGGGCATCATGCCATTTTCACGCTCATAAATGTTTTTGTACATGAGCATAATGGTGTAGCGGTGGAAGCCATCTACCAGCACATACTTGTCTCTTTCTTTGTCGTAAAAACAAACGACTGGCATAGTGTAGCCATCGCATTTAATACTTTGATACAGCAGGTCCATTTCTCTTTTGGCCACATGATTGGGGTTGTAATCGTTGGCTTCTATTTTTTCGACTGGCACGGCTATTACATTGTAAACCGGGCTGATAAATTTTTTGCTCATGGTGTTATAGTTTTTGCATTAGTTCTTTGTAGCCTTTTTCCTTAAAATAGTGTAGCAGCTTACCTTTTTTGGTCACGTTTTCGTTCATGAGGGCTTCGAGGTTGCAGTTGCCGGTTAGGTCGACAAACTTACAGGCTTCTGTTTGTCCGGTGCGGTAAATGCGGTGCTCCAGTTGGTCGATTTGTGCATAGTCCCAGGTCTTATCCCATTTTATAATGGTATTGTACTGCTGCATGTTCAGGCTCATGCTGTGACTCTGTATGCTGAGTACCGGAATGTTTGGGTAGCGTTTTTTAAGTTCGGTTTCGCTTTCTACAAACTTTCGGTATATCAGCACTTTGGCGGGATCTGTTGTTTTTAAAAATTCATCGAGCATGGCGAATTTGTCTTCGGTGCAGCAATAGCCATGCTGCATTTTCATGGTGAGCTCCAGAAAGATGTTGTTCTTTTTCCATTGCAGCGTTTCGTTATCGAGGTACTTGGTTTTGAGTCGTTGGTATTCTTCCGCATGTTCATCGCTGAGGGTGTAGGGTAAGTCGATGTATTGCTTGCCGACTTCGAGCTGCAGGTTGCAGTCGAATACATAAGGCTCTATGACGCTGAATAGCCAGTCGACATTGGCGTAGCCGGTGATGAATTCTTTTTCGTACCACTTGAAGCCTATGCGCTTTTTCACTTTGGTGTATTCGCAGATGGCATTTTTGAATTCGGCTTGGCCCATTTTGAGAATGAGCGGGGAGAGGAATTGCATTTGGGGCCAAATGTCGAGCAGATTGCGGCTGATGGGGGTGCCGTTTAGGATGAATTTGTACTCACACATTTTGCCCAGTTCGATGATGCGTTGGGTACGTTTGGCATCGAAGTTTTTTATTTTCAGCGATTCATCTACCACTATGCATGTGCATAGCTCAGTACGCAGCCGGTTGAATAGTTGTAGGTACTGCCTATCGCTGCTGCTGAGGGTTTCGGGGGCTATAAATAGCAGCTCGCAACCTACGCCACCCCATTTGGCTATTTCATCTTTGATGCCGCTTTTGCCTGCTGGCGGGTTGAGGGTGCCGAAGGGTGCTATCCATACGCAGAGTGTAGCTTCGGTGGCGTTGATGAGTTCGAGTGTGGAGCGGGTTTTGCCGGTTCCGGGTTCGCCAAAATCGGCACCTACTTTGAGGTGCTGAAATTTGGCGATTTTATTTTGCTGGGCCGGAAGCAGAGAGGTCATAGATTGTTTTTTATGTAATCAAAACAATCATGCGCAGTTTCTTTACTTGCATTCCATTTTATTTCAAAACTATCCTCAAGCACCTCATCAACGCAGGGTACGCTTTTTGTTTTGAATGAAAAAGGCGATGATTGTTTGTGCTGGTTGTTTTCCATCCATTCTAAAAATAGCATTGGGCCACGCGAATATTTTGGAAAGCTCATAATCCATCCGCTGGCATATCGTAGTGTGGCTTTCATTTTAAAAGTGATTTTTCGGGTGAAGAAATTACTGGTTCGAGGCGTTCAGGTTTGTGCTTTTCAACGATGTAATCGGCATCCGATATTGGAGCGTCTTCTATTGATTCGCCGGTGATGCGTTCGTACAGAAATGCGGGGATTGATACGTTGCCACCCAACTTGCTGTTGGTGATGAAATTGCGGCAGAGTTTTTTCGGCAGCCAGTGTTCGGTAGGGCCTACCCTTATGAGGTAGGCCTTTTGCGTTTCGTGAAGATACTTATCGAACCGGAGCATGATGGACTTAATTGGCATCAGATTTCGATTGAATTGGTGAAAGCTCGCCAGCCTAATCCGCTGGCTTCTTTGGCCTGTGCTACTTCAAGTGGTGCCGGGTGTGGGCAGCCTTCCATTTTCCAAAGCTTAAGTACATCGGTACCGCCACTGGCTTTGAAGGCCGCAATTTTTTCAGCCAATTCCGCAGCTTTAGCCTGGTCGGCTTCTGCTTTTTGTTTGGCTTCTAACGCGGCTCTTTCGGCAGCGGCTTTCTCTTGCGCTTCTTCTTTGGCGTTTCTTTCAGCAATCCGGTCGGCTTCGCCTACCAGATTGGGCTCGCAGCCGTATTCGTAGGCTCTGCCTTTTTGTGATTTTTCCCATGCCACTTCAAAATCGGCGTCGTTTAATTCAATAAAGCCGTAGGGTGCTTGAGATTTGGGGCCACGGTATGTTTCGATAAATTGGCGTTTGCGTGTAGCCAATTTCCCATAGCTATTAATGGCTACGCGTACTTCTTTCCATTCCATATAATAGCCCTGTACTTGTGGCTCGGCGGCTAATTCCGCTTCAATGGCTTCCATGGGGTCTTCTACTTCGTAGCCATGCTCTTCAATGATGCCAGCAATGCGTTCGTTAATGCTGTCGATGATTTCATTTTCCTGGCTATTAATCCATTGGTCGGCCTGGCTTGGGCATTCGATGTTGCAAACAACCACAAACCGTGCATTTTTTTCGTACACGTAGGTTTTGGTGGTCATTTTCTTGGTGTTGTAGCCAGCATCCAGGTAGATGCGTTTAAGTTCGTTTTTTGTCCAAAGTTTGCCGTTGAGAAGTTCGGCCAGTTGTTCGATTGAAATGGTACGCATGATGTAAAGCCCTTTTTGTTATTCCGGACGGCTTACCGGGGGTTGGTTATTAATCTGGTGTAAAGATAAAACAATAGTTTAGAATTGACCTAATTTTAGGTCATGTTTTTTTCAAAAAAAATATATCTGTTCTCTGCTGTTTCACAACACCTGAAAGTATCTTTTATATGCTTTAAGCATAAAGTTTATTGCAGCTTTACACTGCAATGAAACACCAGTTCCAGGCATTTGGCTTCAAAATCTTCAACCAATCGGATGATGTTATTGATATCTACATCGATGGCATCATAGTAGATGCGGAAACGCAAGATATGTGGGCCAGATGGTTTGGTGATGAAACCTCTGTTTCCTACAAGTCTTTTCGTGACAAGGTTCTTGCTTCCCAGGCCAATACACTAAATGTGTACATCAACAGCTACGGCGGTCTCGTAACTGATGCAATGGCCATTCACGACCTATTGGTCGATCTCCAAAACAAAGGGAAGAAGGTAAGCACAATAGGCCGTGGCATCATCGCCAGCGCCGCTACTTACATACTCATGGCCGGTAAGAATTCGGAAATGAGTAAGAACAGTTGGTTCATGATCCACAACGTCAGTGGAGGCATAGCCGGAGATGTAACGATGATTGAACGGTACGCCATATCGCTGCGCAAGTTCAACAACGTTGTCCGTGACTTCTATGCCGAAGCCACAGGCAAGCGCAAAGAGGACATCACCCGCATGATGGATGCTGAAACCTGGATGACCGCCGACGAAGCCAAAACCAGCGGCTTTGTAAAGCAGGTAGGTGGCGATGTCGCTTTCACCAACAGCATTCCGCAGGAACACTGGAAGTTTTCAAACACGGCCGTTCTCAACGCTTACAATGCAGCGGTGAAGGTGCCGGTCACAACTGATCCCAATTTCTTAATTAAAAATCAATTAGAAGAAATGAAAAAGTTCTTCCAGGACCTCGGCAGTTCAATTATGAACGCCATCAAGGGTGTAAAGCCAGCCGAAGACGGCAATCAGGAAGCCCTCATCAATTCCATTGCCGAAGCGGCCCAAAAGCCCTTTGAAAATGTGGCCGAGCAGTTTGAAACCACCGTAGCCGAGCAGGTAACCAACGCAGTTGCCGAAGCGCTGAAAGGCGAAACGCTTACAGCCACTGTGGCCAATGCAGTTGCCGAAGCAATGAAGGCGGTAACTATTCCTGCTCCTGAAACCATCACCGACCTCACCAACAAGGTGAATAATCTTGAAACCAAGAACACCGAGTTGGAGCAAAAGAACAAGGAGCTGGAAAAGGACATCGCCAACCTGAAAGGCAAGCCTGCCGGCAACAAGGCAGAAGAAGACGATGATGCTCCTAAGCCCATTGGTGGTTACCAAAAAAGCAAGTAAGCAACTGGCCAAAGGCCTCTTATTAAATCCCATTCAATTCACAACAAAAGTTTGAGTCATGAGCACAAATGCATTTGACAATAGCAATCTCAAAGACGGCCTTCATCTGGCTGGTACTCCCGTTGCATCATTTGTACCGGCAGTAAGCCTGGCAATCACCGGAGGCGACCTGGTAGTAACCGATGGTTCCACCTTTCCCGCTGGCGACAGCCTGAAAAAGGCGCATGTACGGGTAATTGATCATCTCGGAGCGGAACTCCGCGATACCATTACCACCACCGGTGGCCCTGGTGCCAAAACCATTGACCTGGCCAGCATCAACACTTCAAAGCCATTGGTAGTGTTGGTTACCGTCATTACCACCAACGGCCTGAAGGCTGACGGCCGTGGCGAAATCTTCGCTGTTACTGGCGGAGCCGCTGCAGTAAGCAATTGGGATAAGCAATAAGCCCCAATTGCAATCGGTCCTGTTTTACTTATCAACCCATTATTCAATTATCAATCTGAAACCATGGAAACTTACGTAATTGATTCCCTTTCGTTTCACCAGGCAGTAGTACAGCCTGCCTTTGCCGATATCATTCCGCAGGGTTTTCCCTATCGCGGCACCCTCAATGAATTCACGCTGATGGACAACGTCGTAAGCAAGCGACCCATCATCGACATCAAGCGGGTGCAAAACATTTTGCAGCGTCGTGATGCAAGCTGCGATGTGAACTACAAAAAAGTAGTGGGCGCTACCACCCGCCAAATAGAGGTGGACGAAGTTTACGGTGCCACCACCTTTTGCCGCAATGAGTTTTACCAGGGCGCACTGAAGGACTGGCGCAACAGCGATCCGCTGTTTGGCAACAAAATCCTTCCCTACTTCCAGCAGGCAGTGAACATCGATGTGGCTTCCAACAGCTACTTTGGTGACATTGACCGTGTAGTAGGCGTTAACGCCCAGTGGAGCACCAATGTGTTCGACGGTGTTTTCAAGTGGATCAAAAAGTACATTACTGCCACCGTTATTCCTGCTTCGCAAACCGTGGCCATTGCCGATGGTACCGACTACACTGGTACTCCGGCCAATGCGTACAACCTCATCAAGGGGCTGTACGATAAGCAGAACACTTTGATGTACTCTTTCGAAGCAAGCCAAAAGGCTTTCTATGTATCCAAGGAAATTGCCTCTGGCTATGAGGACTACCTCATCAGCGTAGGCATCGAAAGCCAGGGATACACATTGCTGGGTGATGGCATCAAAGTGCTGGCCTACAAAGGCATCCCCATTCTCACCGAAAGTATCTGGACCCCCATCATCACCGAAATCAAAGGTGGTACTGCCGGTTATGCCGCTGTGCTCACCCTGCGTGGAAATTTCGTGTTCGCCACCGACAAGGAGTATGGCGAAGGTGAAGATGGTAAAACCGCACTGGAAGTGTGGTACGAGAAAAAAGATATGAAATGGTACTACCGCTTGTTTCTCAAGGCCGGCACCCAGATCGCCCTGCCCGAGCATGTGGTAGTAGCAATGTCAAGCTTCACCTGATCAGGTGAGGCTTGGCCTCTTTTCTTAATCCCATTGATCTACTGAATCAATAAAAACATACAACCATGCTTTGTGTAACTCTTCAATCATATGAGCGTACCTGCGGTCCGGTTACCGGAGGTATCAGCAACATTGCGCTGTTCGATCCCAATGATTTCAACTTCACCCAGGCGGCACCTGTATCAGGTGTAGCACAGCCATACACAGCAGTAGCTACCCGGGTGGGTGCTGAATCGGCAAAAATGTATCCCATCAGCTTCAATGACAACGAAGCTCAGCGCACCTGGTCGCAAACCAGAAATGGCTGCTCGTACAAATTTGAGCACAACATCACTGCGCAGCTGCCGCAGCTGAACCATGAACTGACCACTTTTCTCCAAAGCCTTTCTGCAGCCGGTTGCTGCTGCGGTCTTGGTGTTATCATCAGGCACAACGATGGCAAAATCTTCGTTGCCGGTGAAAAGTATGTGAGTGCCGCTTCTATACCCAAATTCAATGTGGTAATGGACGGCAGCGAAGGCGATAGCGGTAAGGCTTATGACGACTTCAATGGCGCTAACGTAGTGCTGAAGGCCTCCTACAGCCGCGACCTGTACGAATACACAGGCGCCTGGTCCAGCATTGAAGCGCTGTTCGTGTAATTATCCGTTTCACTTTCATCCACTACACTATGGCTCTTTCAAAAATTAAGGAGCAGTATGCTACCACTGTTGTCGCCTTCGGCAACAGTGGTTTGCCTTTGGGCCAGCGGGATGATATCGACGAGCTCGCTATCATGGCCCACAGAAGCCAGGATCCCACGTTGATCCGGCTTTTTGAAGAACTGCCTTCACTTGATGACCTGCTAAAACAAAAGGCAGATGCTGCGCTGCCTAATCGCAAGAAAAAATGACCAAACCAAACCAACATAACAAACAAACTGCTCAACGAAAGGCACCTGCAGGTAAAAGGCCTGTGCATGTAACCAATGAGGTTTACATCAATCCCAAGAATCCTGTGCCCTTTGAAAATGATCAGGTGTTTGCTACGGTTGGTGGAGCCAAGTACATACCATTTCTACATCCTGATGATGATTTTGCAAAACAGTTGTTGGAAGCACGGCTTGAAAGTGTTACCAACAACGCCTGCATCATCACCAAAAAAGATTATTGTGCCGGCCTTGGCTTTCAGGAAAACGCAGGACAAGATTTGCCACCAGAAATAACAGAATGGTTCGGCTCCTGCAATGTATATGGCGACAGTGCCCTTGGCATTAACCGCCGCATCTTCGAAGACTTTTTTACCTGGGGCAATACGCCTATCGAATTGGTTCGATTCAAAGTAGCTGGCAAGCCTCGCTTTTATGTATATGTACACAACCTTTTGGAGTGGCGCCTGAGTGAGCCCGACAGCGACGGAGTAGCTAAGACAGCCATTCGCAGCAAGCTGTTTCGCAGGCAGGGCATTACCACCGTTGAGCAACTCAAAAGCGCAAAAGCAATTCCCATTTACCGGAAAACCAATAATGAAAAGGATAATTGGTTGCAAGATGGCGACCGTGAGCGAACCATTATCTGGTACCGAAATCCGGTTTCCGGATTCGACAACTATGGCATGCCAAGCAACCTGGCCAGCATGATCTACCAGGTGCTTGAATACAAGGCTGCCCGATACAATCTTGACAACCTCGATAACAACATGGTTGTTGGTGGCTTACTGGCGCTCAAAGGAAACCTAAGCCAAACCGAAGCAAACCGCATTGGCAAAAAAATCATTGATAGCCATACCGGCGACGGCAAGCGTGGCCGAGTAGTGGTAGTAGCCAGCGAGCAAGGCATTGAAGGCAGTGAGTTCAACTCATTCGATACTGCTCGTGATGGAAGCTTCAAAGAGTCTGACGAACAGTGGATGCAAAAGATTATCCTGGCCAATGAATGGGATGCCACACTGGCCGGCTTGGTATCCGCATCCACATTGGGCAAAGGCAGTGGTTTTCTTACCAAGATCATGGAGCTTAAGCTGAACACTGTTATCAGGCCAGCGCAGCAAGATTTGATGGACAAAGTTTGGTCCATCATTTTCAAAGAAGCCGAGCAATGGACAAACATTCCGTTCGGCAAATACAGTTTCAGCATCCGAAACAGCATTGATATCAGTGGCCTTACCGATGTGGACATTACACCAGCTGTGAGGGTCAATGAGGTTCGCGAAGCCAAGGGCTTGCCAAAAGACGATTCAGATAAAGGTGAAATGTACCTGGGCGAGCTGAAGAGCCAGCAGCAAAACAAAGGAGGGCAGGATGTATAACCTTAACCCTCTGATGCGGCCAGTGCTCATTACTGCTCCTGAAGTGCTTTTCCATGCACCAACCAAGCATACGCTTGATATACGCACCATTGAGCAAAGCATTATAGTGGCCGAAGAGCGCTTCCTGCGGCCTGCGCTGGGCGATTCATTTTACGAGGCCCTCATCACTGCCAAAAACACTGAAGCAACGGAGGCGAATATTGCCACGCTGCAGCCGCTGATTCCCACCACAACGATATACGTTGGGCACTACCTCAACTCATACACCTACCTGTCTGCCGCCAACAAACTGCTTTGGAAAATGCATTTGTGGAAGTTGGCTGCTGAATGTGTAATGATGCTGGCCACTCCCGAAGGCTTTGTTCAGTTTGGCAGCGAAGGCGTGGTGCATACTAATCCTACCGCTGGCCCGCTCACATCTGGCAATGTAATTACCCCAAGCCTCGGCGCGGTAAAATGGACGATGGATAAGAAGCTGATGGATCGCATTGATCCATTGCTTGAAGCCATGCATAATTGGATTTGCAAGCGCTCCGCTGATTATCCCTTATACGAAAAGCCTTGCGAATGCGACAACAGCGGAAATGCCAACCAACGCCGAAGCGATTTTGTGCTGGGTATTTATGACGATGAAGATGAAGGAGGCTGCGGATGCTGAAGAAGATCAATCACATTTTCATTGGCTGGGGCAAACGAGTAGGATGGTTGCCGACCAGTGAGGCTGAAAAAAAGCTCGCTGATTTAAGGTTAAGACTCTGCACCATATGCCCATTAAGTAAAGAAAGCAAGCTGCTCAAAATTGTAAATGGCCAAGGTGCCTATGAAAAAGAAATATTCTGCACGAAGTGTAAATGCCCGTGCAGTGAAAAAACAATAGTGGTGAATGAAAAGTGTCCGATAGGCGAATGGTAAAAAGCAAAATCGAAAGGAAAAGATGAAAGAAGTACTTCCCTACGTAGCGCCAATTGTGGCCGCTTTTCTTGGTTGGCTCTTTGGTTACAGAAAAAGCCAGGCCGATGCAACTGTATCTGAGCTTGATGCAGTTGAAAAGGCAGTGGGCATATGGCGAGAGCTGGCCACTTCACTTCGTAGCGACCTGGAGATGCTTCGTGCCCAGTGTGACCACCTGGATAAAACGGTGATAAACCTGAAGCATGAAAACGAATTGCTCAAGCACCAGGTAAACCAACTCGAAAGAAATATTGCTCACAAATAAAAAACCAAACAAATGGCATTCTGCAAAAAGATCCAACCGAAAATAAAAGACCTGCTGCAAAAGCTGGAAGACAAAGTATTGATGCAGGCTTTGGATGCAGCCCTTAATGTAACCAGTGGCCTCAAAATATTCCTGGAAAGCGATGTGGTAATAAAGGTTGTGGAGCTCACAGCTTTTGATATGGACAACACTCTCCGCGACAATCTGCTCGATGTAATCGACCAATCAATCATTGAAGTAATGGGTGCCAAGGCTTGCCGCGATTTGCCTACCCGTGATGCCAGGCTGCAATGCTATCGCGAACACCTCAAAGGGTTGGCAGCAATTTCAAAGTCAGAAGCGTTTGATAGCCTCCGCAAACTGGCGGTGGCCATGGTTCGCCGGCTTCATGCCAAAGGCGAAGGCCTCTCTTTCTACAACGCCGCATTTGAAGTGTGGTATCTCCTAAAGAAAAAATAGTCACCATGAAACAATTCTATCGTGCATGCATCCTGGCAGCGTTGATAGTTGCTTCGCTGGTGTGGCTGGCATCTCTGTCTGGTTGTAAAGTTTACCAACAACGACAAGAGGATAGGAAAGACCAGCGAGCCCTAGAGCGAGTGTTGGGTAAAGATGCCCTCACAGCCAAAGTAGTACAGCGAAATGGTGGCGCCGGGGTAGAAGAAAAAACCACCGTCACTACTCGGATAGATAGCGGAACGGCCAAGCATACCAACCCGGTACCGGTCGATACTTCTTGCAATGAATTGCGGAGGTATGTCAACGGTTTGGTTTTCGCCACTGATACAACCCTCACCTACAAGTTTGGCCGTGGTATTTACGTCACTATTGGCGCCCACGGAGTAAGCGCCTGGAGCACACAGGTGGATACCGTGAAGGTGATCAAAGACAACCGGGAAGGATTGCGCTGGCGTGATAGCACGGACGTGGAACGCAAGCGAACCATTGCCCTGAACGAACAACTGCGCCTTGCACAACTCCAGATAGACCAGTTGAAAGCCGACACACTGGCAAAGGGAAAAAAAATCAGCCAGCTCCAAGCGCCGCCAAAAAAGAAAGGCCTGGCGTGGTACTGGTGGGTACTCATCATCATTGGAGCAGCAGTTGCGGTGGTGGTATTGGCTGCACGCAAATTGGTTCCGTGGGCAGTAGTGCTGAAAGCATTTACTAGCCTGGTCACTGCCTTTCGCAAAAAGCCACAAGCCTACGGATCACCGGCATTCATACCCAGCGGAAAGCGAGTAGATACAACAGTGAACGGCTACTACCGACTTTATCCCTACGATGGTGGCTGGCAGTATCAGCGAGTGGCCGATAACAACCGGGCCACAGCCACAAGCCAAAAGTACGACGACCGCAGCAGCGCACTGGCCGGCATACTGGCCGATAAAAAGCTGCACGATATGCCCATTAAAGAAGCAAAAGGACCATTACCACTATGAAATCTATTCTCAACATTCCGGGCAACTTGATTGCCTACATCAAAGAAGTATTCAGCAGCAGCAACGAAGCAAGCATGAAGCGCTGGCTGGCACTGCTTTCATTCATGTATGCCGTTCGCCTGGTGGAGCGTGGCCTTCATCTTGCCGACGACAAGCAGGGGCACATCATGTATTACACGGAGGCCTTTCTGGTGCTCTGCGGGTTAATGATGGGCGTAAGCGCCATGGAAAAAATGCCAAAGGCCACTGACATTATTAATGCATTCAGAAAGAAAAAGCAGGAGCCAGACCCCGCCCCGCCAGCCCCTACCAATGGTGGCGACGAAGAACTGAAAGACGTAGACCCCGAAGAAGAAAATAAAGCAGAGCCCCAACCCGAAGTAAAGCCCGAGCCGGCACCTCAGCCGCAGCCGCAGGTTCAACCCCAGCCTTCCCCGGTTATAAGGCCAAAAGTTCGCAGCAAGGAGTTATTTGTACGCACCTATTACCCCTACGCGGTGCAGAGCCAACAGCAAACCGGTATCAATGCCGATTTTGTAATAGCGCAAAAAGGGCTCGAAACCGGGTGGAAGCTCGATCCCCCCGGGTGGAACTTTGGCGGCATCAAAGCCGCCAGAAATACCCCTGCCAATAAAAAGCAGCTACTCACCACACACGAAGTGCTTGCTACACCTTCGGCTAAATTTCCTAAAATAATCAGCGTTACAAAAATTGGCAAAAGGCAGTACCGCTATAAGGTAAAAGACTGGTTCCGTAGGTACAATGATCCTGTCGAAGCTTTTGCCGATCATGCACAGTTTTTCCTGAAAAACAAACGATACACCAAGGCACTGCAGGTGCGGCAAGATGCCAACCAGTTTGCCGAAGCCATTGCCAAAGCAGGCTATGCATCAGACCCCGCGTATGCTTTCAAATTAAAAAAAGCAATTGCCGATGTGCAAAAGATAATAAGAACCACCTGAGCATGAAGTGCTGACCATTTCCGTGATACGGCCCATCGGATTATTTGAAAAGGCCTTTTGCAAGGCAGCGGAAAAGAGCACGCATAACACTATCTCCGAGTTTGCACACTGGTTTGTAGATGAGATAAAGAAAATAAAGCGGGAACACATAGTGCCGCCCGAAGACAACTACGATGTACTACTGCTGAGCGATGGAGCAAAAGAGTGGATTGAAGTATGGCACCGCAATAAATACATGGTACGAACCCGACAAATAATGACCGCTTCGGTTAATCACTCACTCTAACAGCAACTCCTATGTTTGTAAAACCTGCAATACATACCTGGCCAGAGATTATTCAGGGCACCATGTTTCCCAATGTTCCAATGGTTATTGGAATGGACCTCACCGGCTGTACGCTTGCGATGGCTTTTACAGATGGTAGTGGAACGGTAGTGAAAAGCGTGACCATCAATATTACCGATGCGGTGAATGGCAGCTTCACCTTGCAAAAGTTCAAAGTGGTGTTACCTCCCGGAAACTACAAAGCAGATTTGGATATAACCAACGCCGATGGCGACACCTATACCTATTTGCAAAGCACATTACCTGTAAAAGCGCAAAACGGTTGAGCACCTCACTTACCATAAATCAGCCAATCACCCAGGTGGTGCTCCAGCATCCCGGCCCTGCATTGCCGGTGGCATTGAATATTGAGCAGCCAGTAACACAAGTGTTGATGCAGGCTGCCACGCCTTCCACACCCATCACTCTTACCATGCAGCACATTACCCAGCAGGTGCCGCTAGAGGTGCAGCAGGTACAAAGCACTGTGGCGCTTCAGCTATTGCAGCAGGTGCAGCAAGTAAGCCTGGTAATAATTCCAGAGGGAAGCACAGCCACCTGGGCAAAAACTGTATTCACCTACACGGCCGATGTGCTTACTCAAAAAGAGGTTTTTGCTGATGCGGCAGGTACTGCACTCAAAGCTTCTTATCAATACTCATACCTGCCCAATGGCCAGCTCACACAAATGGAAAAAACAGACGCAGAAAACGGCATCATAGAAACGAAAAATTATACCTACAACGCTAATGGTGATCTGATCAACATTAGCCGAACCATTGCATAATACATGGCTACGTTCACCATTACAACGCCTCAAAACATCGATCAGCTCACTGGCAAAACCGGTGGTGATGTGTACAACATCAATGGTGGTGTACTCACTATTGATCAGCATAGTCGTTTTGGGCTCAACAATGGTAATGCAGGTGCTACAACCGCCACGTCTATGGGTGCCATTACCATTTCAGCAACGCTGGGCGGTACGGTTAATATTGATGCCAGGTATGTACGATTGATACCTTACAACAGTGGCAGCGGCACCCTGCCTGCACTCAACAGCACGGTTACACAAGGCAGCGCCAGTGGCCTGCTCATGTGCGTGTATTCTTCCCTTACCGCAGCACCCGTTACCACTGGAACCATACCTGCCAGCGGCTGGATAATGGTAAAAGGCTGGAATGGAAACGCCTATGCAACCGGAGCCCTCACCCTTTCGGGCATTACCGCCACCGCTACCGGCGCCGATGTAGCAGGCTTTCTGGAGATATTCGGCGATGATGCGGCCACAGCCACCCTCAACCGCCTTGGCAGCATGAA
>JACCDR010920590.1_pt1 | contig 28908 bp, 59 predicted proteins | sample 7446431 | NCBI WGS metagenome assembly JACCDR01 (sample SAMN15323443, study PRJNA562643) | freshwater metagenome | isolation source: river surface water | place: USA:Blue River Watershed | collected 2017-08-17
CACCATCTTTTTGTATTCTTGATTTTCCATTTTATTTCTCGCTTTGAAAACAATATTATATCAAGAAATCAAGAATATGCCAAGATCAGAATTTTACGCATTACAGCGACAGAGACTGAGAAGCAGGCACGAACTCCAGACCCTTAAGCTGCACAAACACGAAGTTCTTGCCGGGGTTCTGAGCAGCCAAACGTTTGCACTCTGCACGAGCAGCAGCGGCAGTAGTCTGAGCTACAGCGTTAGGAGCAAAGCTGAAGCCACCCTGATCGGTGAAGCTACCAACAATGAAGTTGCCTTCGCGAGTGTTCTTGATTAGATCGTTTTGAGAGAAAATTTTAGCGTAGTTCATATGTGTTGCTTTCAATATTTCTTTGGTTTCTTCATAAGTGAACCAAAAATTGTTTTTGTGTTGAATTGCCATTTTATTCCTAATGGAGCAGGTAGCCGGTATCGAGCCGGTCTACTGAAGCTTGGAAGGCTACCGTGTATCCATAAACACCTTACCTGCTAATATTATTTTCTATTTGTTGCCAAACTGGCGGTTGTCCTTCAACCCACTCAACAGATTCCGTCTCGTAACCACATTTTGTGCACTCTAGCCAACACCATTGATGGCAGACTCCATAAATCTCAGCACAGGCAGTAGACTCTTGAATCAGTTCGTGAGCACAGATTGGACAGTTTGGCATACTAATTTCCTTGGTGCGGGCAGAGAGAATCGAACTCTCGACAAGACGTTGGCAACGTCCTATTTTACCATTAAACTATGCACGCATTATTAAAATACTTTGGGGTGACGTATGAGAATCGAACTCATGCCGACAGGGCCACAACCTATCGCTCTACCATTGAGCTAACGCCACGCCAAAGTATTCTTTGGTACCGAGGGAAAGAATCGAACTTTCGACCAATGCTTTATCAAAACACTGCTCTACCACTGAGCTACCCCGGCAATTGTTCATTTCCAGTGGTGATAAACCACTTGGTTTTCTTTAAAATTTGATTCTAGGATTTGATGACAAATGTTCAAATCGCCACCGCCAAGACCTGCCCCAATGAGCCAAGGTACGTGGATGACTTTTTCAGTATGTTTAGCGTAGCTTGCTACCTGATATGTAGCAAAGTCTAAAGCATCATAGCTGACGTACTTTTTGCCGTCTCTACCATAGAACTTTTGCGTAATGCAGTTTGCTATCAGCAGAGTACCTGTTGCTTGAAAGTAGCCTACACCGCCCATAGGGTCAGAGCCGTCTTCCTTAAAACCCTCTAAGAAGCTTAGATAGTCCATGTATACGTCTGGATACTTAGCACGCAACTGCTTTGCTACGCCAGAACCCATTACACCTTGAGCATTACACCCTTGGATAATGATTCCTTCAGTTACTTTCGTAATGTCGGAGCCAATCATGTGCAGGTGTTTAGAATGGGATATCATCGAGTGGTTCATTATCTTCCCAAGGTTTAATTTCTTCGTTGTAGTGGCGTTCCTCTTCGTAGCCTTGAAACTTACGAGAGATTTCATCAACTACGGATTGATCGAATTGAATTGCTGTATTTTTTGCCAGCCACATCAGATACTCCCAGTTGTCTGGGAGTATATCTACTACCCTACAATTGGCGAACTTTCCAAACGTGAGTTTGTCTTGTAAGCCTAGTTTAGGCGACTTGAGTGTTTTGAATGATTTTGCCATAAGTCAGCGTTCAACAAAGACTCTCAGCTAGGAGGCGGAATCGCTGTGAGGGGGGAACGCTGACTTATGGTACCTCGTGAGTGATTCGAACACCCGACTCCCAAGTTCGTAGCTTGGTACTCTGTCCACTGAGTTAACGAGGCATGTCCGGGTTACTGGCGTCCGGTGGATACTCTTTCATCCAAGGTGTGGCGGTTTCAGTTCGGGCCACGAACCCCAATCAGATTAGCTTCTAGAATTTCGTCTTAATGGGTTTGGACGTGTTTGGTAGTCCTGGAGAATACTGAGATCTCGACCTTTCCCGTATGAAGGGACTGCTCTGCCACTGAGCTACAAGACTAAATATATATTACAAAAGTGTTAATTAGCTGATCTGAATCTGAATGACTATGTAGGCCTAGATTCTCTAAAAATTGTAATTCTTCGTCCGAGAACAACATAGGCGTGTCTAGATGAATGAAAACCTGGTCATGGTCTGTGGTAATTTCTGCACCTATAAAATCTACAGCATATCGCTTACCACGAATTGCATTGTATATCTGAACAAATTCTGTTACTTGCATAATTATTTGGAAGTGCGAGTGGGAGTCGAACCCACCTAAGAAGATTTGCAGTCAACTGCCCGGCCGCTTGGCTATCGCACTACTGAATTTCTTTTACTTCAATATCGTTATCAGAATCGAAGATTGCTTCAGCAATATGGTCGTATGCATCTTCCTGCTCAAGCATTGCTTCTAGATTATCTACCCACTCAGGGTCGCACTGATTTTCTACGCTATTACGCATAAAAACTACACAAGCATGTGCTTCAGATTCTGCTTCAACAATTTCTAGTTTGAGATAGCCAATATGGTGTGACCAAAGTGCTACAGCGTATTTTTTCATACAGACTTATAAAGATAATCAGGAAAACAAGCACCAGCAAGACCAGACCAGAAAGTGACTTGGGATACAGTATCCGGCGAAACTAGATACCATACAAAAGTTACTGCACCTGCAACAAATACGTTAAATAGATACTTCTTCATTTTGCTTAATGCGTCGCGTTAAAGAATAATTATACATGGTTTGGCAAAGCAAAACAAGATCAAAATTACGGGTTTGCCTCGAAGAATGCTTTAGCGAAACCTAGAGGGGTCATACTGCGTAATTCTTTAGTACGTTCTGATTTACCGCCTAGCTTCATTATCCACGAATTAGGGTCAGGAGCTACTGGAGTCTTTTTAAGATCACGATTGAAGTTACCCCACAGCCCGGTCTTTTTAGTATATGGATCGCCGAAATCGCAAGGATTAAAATACCAAGGGCTTCCTAGCTGTGGACGTAGTTTTTGTAATCTGCCTACTGGATTTTCTAGAGCCCACCACTTAGGGTCACACCATTCAACGATTTCTAGTGTCTTATCAATCAAACGTAGACTTGCGGCAGTGCGACCATCTTGGTCTTTTGCTTTCCAGTATTGTGCGCCACTAGAGGCGAAATCGGTACATGGTGGTGCAGCCATAATACCATGTACGCTATCAGGTAAATCATCGGGACTTAAGTCTAGTATATCGAAGCCGTTTTTTATATCTAGAGAATATACGTCGTAACCGGCTGCTTTATAGAAAGAGGGCCAGTTACCACTATAATCAAACAGACTCAGGATTATTTTGCTCATTAGCAGCTTCTAGTTCAGCGGCTTCTGATGCGTATTGCACTCGCAATACAACTTCCTCTGAGTCCATCCACAGATCGCGACCGTGCATCATGGATTCGATTTCTTCCTCAGTCAGGAAGTACCGATAAATTTCCTTCATCAGCTTGATACTCCACTCACGCTCAAATACAGCGTTGTCGTAGATTTCACCACCTTTACCAGCAATGCCTCCACGATAGTTGTGGAACATAAATACTGAATGTGGAGTTACTTCTAGCTGATGGCCGCTCAAGAACACCATAGTTGCCGCACTAATACACTCGCCTTCAACTGAGCAAATAATATGTGCTTGGGACTCTTGCATACAACGCATAAATTGAAGTGCAGTTGCTAGATTCCCACCATATGAGTTAATGTGAATTGTAATTTCGTCGCTAGGGCCGGCATTGCGAATAATGTCGAACCATTCGATATACGCTTCAGGCTCAATGATTCCGCCGCTAAGGTAGAAATCGTGCCGGTTTACGTGAACGCTTCGGGAGAAGTACCCGCGTTCTGCGGTTTCTTGGCTATCGTCTTTTTTATTTTCCATGCTTCTCCTGCATAGTGTTGTGTTAAGGAAACCATAGATAGACACACTTAGGCCTAGGGACAACTTTTATGATGCATCTAACCCTTGGTTTAAAGGATGTGCCTCACCAGTATGTCTATCTATGGCGGATACAGGTAGAATCGAACTACGGCCGGCTTTCACCAACCAACCGCTTTCCAAGCGGTTTCCCCACCTTAGGGTCAGTATCCATATGTGGCGGAAAGCAGAGGAGTCGAACCCCATCCCATTTCTGAGAACCTGGTTTTCAAGGCCAGTCGCAGGACCAACCCCGCTGCATTACTTTCCGATTTTATTTATTACCTAGCTTCTGCACTAGGAGTGATTTTCAGCTTAACGGTTCTTTCTAGTTCCGGGAAGATTTCATACGCATGATGGTACTCGGCCTTAGCGCCTTCTTTAGTCTCCAGAAACTGCATTAGCTCTTTGTCCGAGAATAGTTTTCTCCACTGAGACACTGTTTCTTTGATTTGCGTAGGTTCCGTATTTGAGCAATTCCCGTCCCAGTAAGGATTAGGGACCAAACGTTCTTCAGTCCAAAGTGCGATATACATGTGCGTAAGTTGCGGTTAAAATAACACTAGAAATTTCTGGGGTTTGGCGCCGCCAGAAATTTGTGATACTATTTCAGTCTTTTGTACTTAACTTTGAGAATCTCATACTCATTGCCTACGTCTTCTGCGCCGTCCAGCTTATACTGAGCGCGGACGTAGTTCAACATTTCCTCAGCATCCTCTTTGGTCCCTGCTTGTATTTCTGAATGGTAAGAATAGATACACACATTACCTACGCTCGGAAATTCCTTTTCAGGATACCAAGGTCTAGCGATTACGAAGTTAAATACTTTAGACATGATTTTGTTTAGTTGGCATCCCGAGAAGGACTCGAACCTTCAGCCTTTAGTTTTGGAGACTACTGCTCTGCCAATTGAGCTACCGAGATATTATTTGCTAAAATACTTATTTACTACAATACCGAAGCTGTAAGCAAACATAATTAATACATTTGTCACAAAAGCCCAGGCAAGAGCGCTACTGTGTAAACTATTAGCTGGATCGCCAGCGTATACGATAAGGCCAATTAGCGCCCATGTAAATAATAGCCCAGTAACGACAATACGTCGCCTAGTCGTAGAACTAGCGACGTATTCAGAATCTAGTCGTGTAACTTCTTCTGTCACAATACTTCCCAAGGGTTAGTATAGCGATGCGAACCAACCTTAGACCAGTAAAGCATATCATTGAAGTATGGTGACATCCAGCTATCATTAGCTAGATTGAGCCATTCGGTCAGGAAGGACTGAAGCTCTCCACGTTGTTCAGGCCACATTTCTTCAATAACTGTTTTAGTCTTAGGAAAGTATTCGCTGAAGAATGTTTCTAATTCTTTAGGTGAATACATCTTATTTCTTCTTAATCAGCACTTTCTTTGTGCCGGTAATACGATACATACGCACTTCGCCCGGCGAAGCATCCTTGAACGCTTCCTCAGCCTTAGCAAAGGAATCCCACTCAAGGGTAACACCAAACTTCTGAACTTCGTAAATAGTCATATTAAATTGATTGTGGTTAAAAATAGTGGCAGAGCGTATTGGATTTGAACCAATGCTACCTGTTTTTGCAGATAGGCCTTCTTAGCAGGAAGGTGTCTTAAACCTCTCGACCAACGCTCTATATAAATTACCGAGAAAAAGCGATACGAAATTTTTGCCCCTGGGAGTCGAACCCTGGCTTGCGTCCACACGCGGTACTTGAGTAATGGTAAGTGATGAAATCGTACCAATCGCTACGGCTTAGAAAAATACTAGAACAAACGCTGCAGCACGTTTTTACACCCAAAGTAGAAGTATCTGCAACTAACACTAAGTATTTTTCTAAGACGTAGCTATCGTCTTAGAGCGAGGATCTATTAGTCATATACACAGGACTGACTACCTGCTATGAAGTACCTCTGACCAATCTCACTGCTGACTAGGCTAGTGACTGAGGGGCTGCGTTACCCGCGTGGCTTGGATTTTATGCTTCGCTTGATTAATATGCTGACTGGCTACAGCTTTCCAGTGCGAATTATTTTACCAACCGAAACGCTCGGCTTCGATGATAAAATCTACAACAGCTTCGGACATACCAGTGATAGTCATCCATTGCTTGTTGGTGATTCCGTTCTCATATGCAGCTACGTTGATGATGTAGCCTTTGCCTTTTGGCGACGGAATAGCTTTGCCGTAATAATCGTTAGCTTGCTCGTCGGTGAAAACGACGCAACGATCATAGTTGCTAGAAGCGTTTAGCTGAGCAACACACTGGCCAGTGCTAGTACCTTGATGGGATTGGCTGTTACGAATTGCTTCGATCAGCTTAAAGCCACGCAGCTTATCCACTTTAACAAGGTGATTGCTGAAAGAGTAGATCTCTACATCTTCGCAAATTTCGCGTGCTAGCACTGCAAGTGCGGCTGCTGCGTCAAAGCGATCAAGGTCGCTTTTACCGGAAACCTTAGCACCAAACATGGAGCCGGATACGTCAATCAGCAAAGCAGTCTTACCTGCCAGCTTTTCGTGATCCTTCAGGGAACGCAGCATCATGTCTTCCAGCATATCCTGATATTCAGGAACCATGCGAGCCGCTGCAATGAAGCGGAAAGGAAGAACACGCTCGGTGTTAACATTACGAGCATAGCTACGAATCAGAGATTCGTCCACACCGCTATCTCGCATGTTACGCAGGTTGCGGATGAAAGCCAGTGCGCCCAGCTTCTTTTCCTGCAACAGACGGGTAAAGGTCTCGCGCTTGTCAGCGCCGGCAGACAGGTTGGTTTCCCAAGTGTCTGGAACCTTTAGAGCGTTCTCTGCGATTTTCTTGAACAGCTCGGTCTGTTCAGTATTCTGCGGCTTAGGGTGGCACAGGAACATTGCATCACGCAGCTTCACAGCTGCGCTGTTCTTATCCCATTTAGCGAACTGATATTCGTTAAACTTACCAAAAGCAGCAGCCAGGCCCTTTTTCACCTGGTTTGCAAGCGGAGTACGCTTGCCATCCCAATACAGCGAGATAAACTCACCGATTTCGTCAGGACGCTGGATAACGGATGCCAATGCCTTGGCTTCCAGCTTACCCACAGCAGCCAATTGACGCATCAGCATCAAAGGCACATGACGCAGCTTGAATTTTTCACGAGCTTCAAGTGCGATTTCTTGAACGCGAGCAGGAGCAACCTTGCCGACAGCGTTCTTCAGAATATCGACGTTCTTTACGCCGTCGATATAGAACTGGTTTTCCCACAGCATATTAGCTAGGGTCATACGACGCAACTGCTTTTCAGCCTCAGGGCTGAAAGTGTTAGCGGTCATTGCGGCAGCAGATTTGGTTTTAATTGCGCGATTTTTTGCAGTCATTTTGTCGTTTTTGAGTTAAGAATTAGAGAACAAGGCGAAACAGAGATTTTAGCGCTCTACCAACTGAGCTACTCTAGCTGCATTTAATGCTTGACTAGAAGTAGGATTCGAACCTACGACCTCTCGATTAGCAGTCGAAGTAACTGTTTCTATCACTACTAATATATAAATTGTTGGGAACAGTAAAATCAGAAATTGGGCCATGCACCAGCGCCCTTGCCACGAATCGAACGGGCATCGTTTTTTATTAAGAGTAAAAAGAAGTAACTGATTTAATCACCACAACTAATAAAGCGAACTGATCGAGATTATTCGTATCAGTGCTCGATACAGCATTTTGGTTTCTCCGCTGCTATATCTTATATTTTACGGTGTTATAGACATTCGGGTCTATGAGCCTAGCACAGCAAAGCTGGCACTCTAGGTCATTGAATATGAAGTAACTGATTTCATTCGTCTCAACCCGTATATCTATTACTAGAAATACTGATAAGTTGCTTTGCAAGGACGAATCTACTATCGCTACGACAGTTCGCTTTATTAGTTGCGTTAAAGATATAATTATACAGGGTTTAGGCAATATAATCAAGATCAGAATTTTGTTGCTTTCGTTAACATTTCCATTATCACCGAAAGAACAATAATTATACCATGTTGGCTTTCGCCGAACAAGATCAAAATTTTCTACCAAACACACTAAGAAATATGTTTGGTAGAAAGGCCTCGTTAGAGGCCGATCTATTAGGATGCTACAAGAGCACGAATTTCGTCCAAAGTAGTTTGGTTCTTAAGTTCGCCGTTGTAGTAACGACGCTTCAGCAAGTCCCATGAAGCAACCTCGCTATTGCGAGGAACAGTCTTAAGACCGTCACCTTCGTCTTCGCTAGCACGAATCACGGAGAATGTACCGCGCAGAGAACGCTTGGTAGAATCACCAACAGGGTCTTTGTAGACGTCACGCCATTCGCCATTTACACGAATAGCGGAGCACTTCATGGCGAAGGCCATAGTGTCGCGATTAACTTGTTGCAACAGTGCGCCGCCTTGACCGAATGCAACGTTATCAGCACTAAACCCAGCAAGTTCCAGATTGGCTAGAATACGGCTGATTTCGCTAGTAGTGATGCCATCGCCTTGAATGATACGCACGTTGTTCAGGACTTTGTAACCCTTGCTATTTACAGTATGCCCGAACTTGCGATCAAGAATCTTAGCTACTTCCAACACAACAATGTGAGGAGTACCACTATCAGGACGAATAACTACTGTTGCGCCGCTATCAATCACTTCTTGACGCAGTTCTTCGCCCCACAACTTGGAGCAAGCGTCGTAGATATTGTAGCTATCAGAAACAGCGGCTAGAATAGCGCCGGGCTTGCCATACTGACGCAGCATATTGCGGTAAGACTCTACCTCGTTTTCACGACCCCAAGAGGTTACAGTTGAATGTTCCATAGCTGGGATAGAGAACCCAGCAATATCAGCACCGTAATACTTACGAGCAGCAAGCAGAGCACTAACAGTATCGGTACCCATGAAATTAACGAGGTGGGCCAACCCTCCGATACCAGCACTTTCAATAGAACTAACTCCGCGAGCACCAAAATCGTGCAGCTTGAAACCAATAGCAGAGGGATCACCTGTTTTTTCCAGATATGCTTTGATAATACGCTTGCTGGCATAACTGTTGGAAGCTACCGTAGTAGGATACCAGACTGCACGCAGCAAAGCAGTTTCGAGGAAACTAGGCAGCCAATACGCCTTAGGGTCGGTGTTCACGATAGTCACCAATGGAATGTTCGCCTTAGGGTCGAACTTGATGCCTTCTGGCAGACCACGAATTTCTACTGGTAAAAAGCCTTTGTGCTCGTTTACGATGTATTCCCAACCCTCACGGTTGAAAGGTTCACCGTGAGCAGTGATGATAGCTTCAGCTTCATCAATGTCAGCCATAGTTACGGGCTTGCTAAGGTATTCGATTAGAAATGCTTGCAGGCCGAAGTAAATACCTATATCGTATTGCCCACCACGGGACTGGATATAGCTATAAACATGCTCAGTACCTTCAGGGTACTGGTTGAATTGAGAATACTTGTAACTGTCAGCAGACAGGATAATGTTTGAATACATGCTAAACTCCTTAGCTAATACGAACTTGAGAATGACATTGTGGACAGTCTACATAATTGTAGTAGTCCTTACTACCAGTGTAATCGGAATCATAGTCAGCCTTAATGTCATTAGCGACATATCCGAGTTTGGCACCGCAACCACTGCGGCAGATTGCTTCTTTTACCGCTTCTTTTTGCGGCTTAGGGTCGATTACGAAAGCCATTATCGCACCAAATAAGCAGGACGAGGCATAACGCCGGTAAGACTAGAGATAATACTCTTGTGATCGTCGTACAACTCCAGATAGTTAAGTGCTTCATTGAGAGGCACCCACTTACAAGCCATAGCGTCATCAGCAGCCTTTACTTTAGGCAGACCACCATCCGGGTCAGGCTGAATACGTACATAGATTGCTAGAGTATTACGATTGATACCAAAGCTACGCTTAGGCGAATCAAAAAGCTGTTCTTTGACCAGCGAACCACGCAGCACCTTTTCAGGCACCTTGATTGTGGTTTCTTCCATAAGTTCACGGAAGGCACAATCACGAAAAGTTTCTGCACGATTCTTGAATCCACCTGGCAGAGCCCAGGTACCGCGACCCGGAGTCTTACCGCGCTGCACTAGTAGGACATAACCTTGGCACTCAACTACAGCATCGCCACAGTTGAAGTTCAGCGTTTCCGGGAAAGGGTAAGAGGCGAACTTTTGCTTTTCAGCTTCGTAGTAGTCCCAATCATTCTTAACGAAAAGAGGCATTGCTGGGTCAGATTCACGGAACATACGTTCGCGAACCTGAGTAGCATTCATGTGCACAGTTGCCTGCAAATCTTGAAAGTTCCAATCAGGGAACCAACGCAGATAGTCGTTACCCTCTTTCCAGTGTCCGAACAGAGTAATCTTACCGTATTCGGTATACTCCTTCACCGACTCGACAGTTTCACGAACATCAGTAATCCACTGAGGGTCGTTATATGGATAATCATTCAGAGGAAGAATACGAACGTTGTTAACGCCAGCACTACGCATGGCTTTTTCGATCATATACTTACGATCTTCATAACTCCACGGATTCTTCACAGATCGACATGCATCTGCGGAGCCTACGAGAATTAGCAAATGCTTACAGCGGCTTGCTGCTTGAGACAGTGCCGCGATATGCCCCGAATGAAGGGGCTGAAAACGTCCAATAAATACACCTACCATGCTAAACTCCTTAGCAGTTAAAAATAGCCATAACACAACACACTAATATCGACATAGGCCTGGCAGGGCCGTATCTTTCGCTAGCTGCCACTAACCCCAACCGTGCAACCGCTATCTTTTGCGGCGACTTAGGGTCAGTATGTTGTGTTATGGCCCCTCTCCGTAGATTCGAACTACGACTTTCCGCTTCGGAATTACCTAACGGCTGTGCACCTTTACACTAGATCGGGATGTTTGGCTCCGAAGGTAGGGATCGAACCTACGACCAATTGGTTAACAGCCAACTGCACTACCGCTGTGCTACTTCGGAATAAGGTGCTGGTTACTTTATCCAGCGTTCACTATCGTGGAACAGTATAATCATACGGACGCCAATGCGAACTTGGTCTGACAATGAATATCTGACACTTGTTGCATTAACCTGTAACGCCAACAGGACCTAAGGTAGGTTCGCTCTCTCCCTAAGAGCTTTCTCATAGAGACTAAATAGTTTCTCAAACTTGACCTGATAGATAGTCTGCAAGCCTAGCAGGTAATTATCGAGTTCATCTGGAGTGATAACACGAGTATCTTGAATCTCTCGCAAATCCTTAATGTCGTCCACTACAGACCAACAGTTCATGATTTGCTGCTCAATTCCATATAGTTTCGACATTGTGTTTCCTTAATTGATGGCAAGGGGTACAGGATTCGAACCTGTGACCAACGGAATCAAAATCTGTTGCTCTACCAACTGAGCTAACCCCCAACAAAAAACCATATTGTAACACACTCTAAATCCTGCAAAGAAAGCGACCCCTACTTTGACTAACCGCTTAAGTCGGCGAGGGCGGAACTTGCTCAGAACCCGTGCGCACAGTGAGTGTGCTATAATATGGTGGAACGAGAGGGGTTCGAACCCTCGACCTACCGGTTAAAAGCCGGTTGCTGACTACCAACTGAGCTATCGTTCCATATGTTAACCGTCCCAACCTTCACGCTTGCTCTTAGCGCGGTTGTATTGCTTGCCACTTTCCTGCACACGTTTTCGACGGTACAGAATAGGCACAGCTTTCGCTTTTCGTACCTTAATCTTCATCTTAATTTCCCCTAACTAAGTATATATTATACACCGTTTACTTTGCGGCGACAAGATCAAAATTTCTTATCATATCGACGAATACTAAACGGGCCTACACGGTATCCGACATAAGAATTCGTCCAGCCGTTTGGAAAGAATCGGCACCAGTAAAACTGGTCGCCTTTAAAGCCTAGCCAAATAAATTTCGTCATAATGTGGTGCTCTCTAACAGAATCGAACTGTTGACCTTTACCTTACCATGGTACTGCTCTACCGTCTGAGCTAAAAGAGCTTGGTGCCCCCTGTCTGACTCGAACAGACTACCTTCGCCTTACAAGAGCGTTGTTCTACCAGGTGAACTAAAGGGGCATAGATAAAAATAAAGGGAGCACTAGGCTCCCTTGAAATTGTTATAGAGAATATGACTCAGATAACAAAGGGAGATACAGTTACACCAAAGCCTCCAGTGCGTGTCTGGATATTACTGGATTTATTAGCAATGCCTGCGCCTTCAACGCAGTAGCCGGAGCCTTCGATGTTAAACATACAATTCCTTTAATGAAATGGCAGAGACGTAAATGAAACTAATGCAAAGAGTATGTGTTTTTGTGTCATACGTCTCTGCCAAAACAAAATGTGGTGGACCGACGGAGGATCGAACTCCGACTCGAAGCTTGCAAAGCTACTGTGCTCCCATTATCACTATCAGCCCATTAAAACTGGCGGAAACGTCAGGCTGTCAACCCTGAATCTTTCAATTACGGCAAGTTATTATGCGATATGCCTCTACTAGATGTACGGTCTAGTTTCAACGACAAAGCCAGTTACGGCAACCCCAAGATCATGTGACCATATTTCGCGAGGTACTCCCTGTCTAGCCCCTACAGCCTGGGCTCTAAACAGCTTATGCACTACTATGCTTATTTCGTAACCTAATTAAGCCCCAGCGTCTGCTTACCGGGCACCTTGTTCCCCATGACAAAGAACTAATCAGTCACGTTTCCATACTAAAATACACATTATGTACTTTAGTATGGAATTGATAGGCCGGTGAGGTATCCGTTTCAAGCGTAATCGACACAAGAAACTGCCCATTCTCCGTTTACTTTCCTTACCTATCATGGTTTGCAAACCATTAGAATGTTAACTGTTTACTGCACAGGTATATAGATGTTCAATGGCCGAAGCGACACACCTATATATTATTCCCGCTAACGTCGTTGGCACTGGATCATGACTCCGGCCTATTAACGTCTATTCCCGCAACGCTGCCTGTCTAGAATACAGCGAACTCTGGTTAAGCAAGGTACCGCAACTGAATCGGTTACTAGCAGTTAACATTCTAATGGTCCGTGTAGAAGGATTCGAACCTTCGGCCACATGCTCCCAAAGCAAGTGCTCTGACCTGGCTGAGCTACACACGGATATGGTAAGCGTTATTTACGTCAACGCTTACGAGAAAAACGATTCTTATCGAATACGGGATGGTTCACGATAGTTAACGTGCTTGGAACCAACAACTTTCATTACGCACGCTCCTGGAGTATTAAGTCGCGGTAGCGCCAGGCCGCACCTTTGACTGATATATTGCTGAAGTGGCCTCTTCCAAGTGGTTAGCTTGGGTGTACCATCTTTATCGCTCGCCCAGCCATCAAGTAGCGTCAAGTCCTATAACTCAAGGGAACCACCCCATCTTGCCAGAACTATATTCATTCCCATCGGAAGGTTAAGCTATCAACCATTTAATTATTATAGCCGATTAGCTTTCGCAAATCAAGCTCAAAATTTTAATAGTAGTAGACGTGAGGTTTTTTGCCAAAATCGGGGCAATCCTCAAAATCTTCTACATCTTCTGCAAGAACTACTTTCTTTTCCCAGTCACGGCAAGCACGACGTTTAGGGCCAGTCATGAAGTCACGAACAAACCATGACGGTGTTCTTCTCCACCACTTCCAATCGCCTTCGTAATTACGAGGTTTTTTGGTTTTTACGCCTTTAACGTCAAGCCAACGATAGCCAATGTAATGCTGAGGTACTTCAATAGTATTGAAAGTATCTGCGATTGGGTCGTATTCCCACATAGTACGCACTACTTCGCGATAGCCTACAGCATCTTCACGACCAAAATCGTATTTTTCTTCCGGAAATCTGAGATAGAAGTCTTTGTCTTTATATGTTCTAGACATATTATGCTCCTTATGTTATTCACATTCGTTGCATAATGTTCTCCTAAATTTGGTGGATTCTATAGGGATCGAACCTATGACCTTCGCCGTGTAAAAGCACTGCTCTACCGCTGAGCTAAGAATCCGTTATTTGGTTGCGGTGGGGAGGACTCGAACCTCCGACCTCTGGGTTATGAGCCCAGCCGTCTGCCGCTGACATACCCCGCGTTATTTGGTACTGCTAGAGGGAATCGAACCCTACGTTTCCGCCTTGAAAGGGCAGCGTCCTAACCGTTAGACGATAGCAGCATTAGCAATTACTTGCTTTTGTTTCGTTTATTCCATTCAGCATTTTTCTTCAAACGCTCCGCTGCGTTGGCTTTGAGAGCCGCATCGTGATCGCGCTTGGCTTGCTTATCAGTTTCCAATTCTTTATTGTAGCTCATATTTACTTTGCTGTTGAAAAATCTTGGTGCGAGAGACGGGACTCGAACCCGTATGCCGAAGCGGGAGATTTTAAGTCTCCTGTGTATACCAGTTCCACCACACTCGCAAATACTTGGTGCCCCCTGAGAGACTCGAACTCTCACCCGAAGACTGGAACCTAAATCCAGCGCGTCTACCAATTCCGCCAAAGGGGCACTACTATATAGTAGAACACTGCACTAGCCGGTTTAATACAGCCGACCAGACTTCCTTATCAGTGAAGTGCAGTGTTCTATTATATGGTAGTCGAGGCAGGGTTTGAACCTGCAACCATAATATACTTGTAATCTTAGCCCGTATATTGCAAGTCAGGGTTTCTGGGTTTCTTTCCGGGACTTAGTTGCTTGCCCGGCATTGTCAGAAATTTGACTACAAGTGCGCGCTTAGTGCCTTTACCAAATTAAGGCTACTCGACCATATAAAAACGCTCCTAAATACCTACTAATCATCCTGCCGGACTTTCATAGCTATAAGGACTATCTGCTGGTATCACCCAAATCACTACGTCTAGTGCGAACAGATATACGCTTTAACGTGCGCTTCTATATGGTGGATGTGGTTAGAATCGAACTAACACAGTCTTATTTGTATGCGGGGGTTTTACAGACCCTTGAGCTCAACCAATGCTCAGCACATCCATGAATCTTGTTTTCAAAGAATAATTATAACACGATTTATTCTTTGAAAACAAGATTGAAATTTCAATCTTGTTACGTCTTTCTAATTTATCGGAAAGAACATATATTATATCAATATTTGAGTCCGTGTGCAAGACAGAAATTTTGAAACCGTTTAACTTCTGCTGCATCGAGCGAAGCGGATTCGCGAAACTTGTCTTTGCCAACTGCATCGTAGTGCTTAGTAGCAATTGTTTCCAGGTTGCGCGTATCTACGTTAGCTTCGCAGTATCGGAACATGAAAGCATCAACCAAAAATTGTTTGCTATATCCTGTTGCCATAAATCTCCGAAAGAACAATAATTATACGCGAAAAGGACAACCGACGCAAGATTAAAATTTCAATCCTTATGCGCTAGGCAAAAGTGAGCGAAGATGCTTAATCTCACCACGAATGCGACGCAACAGCTTCTTCAAGCCTGAGGGTTTCTGAACTTCTACGATTGGAGTAATGAACTGTAGCCAGTTATTTTGAAACTCCCTGAAATTAGTATAGTCTTCAAAAGATATTGAAACATATACATTGCCCGGACTATGAATACTACCATAAAAAATAATACGGGTGAAACGTCCGTCATACTTCTTGACTAGCATCTGAAGAACGCTTAGATGTTGAGTTTTGCAAGTAAAGCTGGTAGTAATCATTTTATTCCTTAATTCGTGGGTGACTGATTGGGTAATAAGGACAGCCACCGAAACCTCAGCTTAGCCTCAAGCGGCTAGAGCGAACTCGCTGTCGTTTGCAGTTAGTTTGTTTTGCTTCTGCGGCCGGGTAATCCCAACCCTAAGGCTTTAGCATTGCCTAGTTGTCTACTTCTGTACTACTTGCCCAATCGAAACCTTTCAGGCCCATTAGGAGGTGCTTTTACTCTGCTGCAACTACGAGGCATTGTCACTCCCGAAGGGGATACTTCCATAGTAGTCATCAATCATGAAATCAAATACGTAAATTACTACAGTATTTGATAAGCCTAAAGCACTTTCTGGTGGACCTGGCGGCATCCGAGAGCCGCGTCTTGAACACATTTCTAGTCGCTTCATACAACCATATTCAATATCTCTATTAGTAGCTATAGGGTAATTACTCCTATAGTGCTCTACCCTACTCTGCCCGCGGAAGGTGAACCGGTGTACTCCGCATATATAGACGATTAAGTGGCTAGAGATATTGAATATGGTACCATATTAAAGTGCAGTAGTGTTCGCCGGCCGGACTACTAACTCTGTTTCCAACAACTGCGGGCTGTTAAGCCCTCTGTAGCTGCTTGAGCGTGTTGATGCTGGTAACTACACTTTAATATGGTGTCCGTGTATTGCACCCACGGACAGGAGAGATTTGCTATTGTGCAGCCTAAAACAACTGGTTATAATTTTACTTCCTACCAGCTCAGAAGTTCCCATCCCGGGGAATACGTGGCCTGCCTAGAGAGAATCGAACTCCCGACATACTGCTTAGAAGGCAGTTGTTCTATCCACTGAACTATAGGCAGATTATTTGTCGTCGAAACCGCTAATTCGGTATTCTATATCGCGAGGCTCATGAATGACGTACTGATCTTCTCCGAAGATATTTCGTAAATCTTCGTAAGCTACTGAATCGTAGTCATACACACCTACAACACAGTCCCAGCCGAGTTCCGGCATTGTTACTACATATACCTGCATTAGTAAAGCTCCAGATAGGTAACTTTATCTTTAGCTATCAGACCAGTTTTCAGGTCTACGTCTTCGAAAGCAAAGTTAACCGGCTCGAAGAATTGACGCTGCGTTTCGTCAATGAAATACTGCCAATCCTCGTGTTCTGGAAAAAATTCCTCAACGTTAACCAAGATATACGCCGAATCTTCTTCCAATTCAGGCTCGTCCCGATACTCGTCTGCGAACAGCTCTCGCATGGTTTCTTCCATGTAGTTAACTGCAAGCATATTCTCTTCTGCTCGGGTTTCGTCGCGCTCCGCAACCACGCAATGCGAGTTCAGGGCACCGCACCACTGCGAACCTTCGTAAGTAATCAAAAATAGCTTAATTTGTTCCATTGCTTTTCTCCGCGCTAAAACATTATTATACAATGTTTTAGCACTGAGATCAAGCGCCTTTTTTCGCTTCCCACTGATCGAAGACCTCGTTGTACTGTTTAATCAGCCAAGGGTCGAAAGCTTCGTAGTTGTCTGGAATATTCAACACAACTGCCTTTTGGCGAATTTCGTCAGCGTAGTGGGTTCCGCTGAAGGTATGCAACGCTTCGTCATAGTTAACCGGATGTACAAAGAAAATTGTATGCGCCCAATCGATTAGGTCGGCCGATAAGTCAATGAGAGCATATACCCGGTTGCTGCCACACGCTCTAGTATTGTATCCGCGCTGTTGTCCGACAAATGCTCCTGTTGGACTCCGCAAAAGACCGGCCGAGCATACAAATAGCAGACGCCCACGATTTCCTTGATATGGGTTGTCGTAGGGGGCTTTGTGCTGAAAGATACTTGCATTTTTGCTATTTGCTCCGAACTGAGAGGCTGCTTCGTCACTAATAACGCTACGCACAGTGCTTTTCAGCATTTCTAGCAGCTGTGCATTAGCTTGCGTACCCATATTGCCGTCATCAAAGTTAGACAGCAGGTCCTGAATTGTTGTTAGTCCGTTGAGTGTCGTTGTCATAGGTGTCTAATGTTTTTTTAGCTGCTTCAGTAAAATTGCCATTTGCAATATCAATTAGCGCTTGGCGGTATCCGTGACGGAAGGCTTTAGCAGCTTGGTCTGCCATATCTCCTGCTGAAAAGCAGTTATCTTGAGATTCGAATTCTTCAATAAGATCATTGATTTCTATATTAGTTTTGGTTTTCATGGTAAGTTATATTTTAGTTTTAGTGAGGCAACAATTTCATCTATGCGATGCTGATGTTGTTCAATATTGGAAGGATTAGTTGCTCCGCACATCATTTCCGCAGTAATCAAATCTACAAACTCTAAGTTTGCTTCTTTGTGCTCTTTAGGCAGGTTAACAACAAAAGCATGGGGTTTGCTTTTATTAATTACGCTAGGCAAGGCATTATTAAACATTAGTCTGTCCACCAATCTGGTGGTTCTCGTTTTGTCCAGGCTGCGATTGGTCTTTTGTCGCGGAGGTAGTACGCCCGGTATGCATCGACTGTGTCGGGAATTCCTTTGAAGTCGTCATGGACGCACTTCGGAGGATCGGTCCAAGGTACATCTGGGAGCTTTGGGAAAGGCCAGGATTTTGCTTTATCAAGGCTAAGATGAATTTTGTTGCTGCTGTATCGGTAGTTTGCTTCGTCATTTAGTGCATCCATTAAATCCATGAGATACAGGTAATGATTGATACTAGAACGTACCCAAACTGCATCAGGATGATTTTTGTGTGTTAGTCGGTATAGGTCTGGAATATCTTCCGCCAGCTTAGGGTCTGCGATATGGATAGCGGCAGCTAGAAGCTGCGCGCTTTCCAGAATCATTTTATTCACATGTTTATCTACATGAGCCTGAGCGCATTTGGTGATATTCCTATCAAGGAAGAAAATATTCACGTTATTCCGGCATATTATTTTGGAAAGGAAACGTAATTATAACCCATATTGTGACTAAAATCAAGATCGGAATTACGAAAGCCCAGAAGCCAATGTCTTTACAGACCGACCAGATCTTCGCAATAACTACAGATATAGTTTCCATCTAGATCTTCTACTAATTTATAATTTTTATGCCATACACCGCAGTGAGCGCACTGGTCAATTAAAAGTTCTTCTTTATCCGGCATATCCAGGTCTAACTCTCTACAGATCTCTTTTAGAGTCTTACGAGTTTTGAGAAGCCCACGTTCAATTTTTTCTACGCTCATACTTTACGGTCGTCGTTATTCTTAAAAGTGCCTTTATTCAAGACATAGTGAAGGAGGAACAATACATTGCAGCCAAGGTGTGCTAGATGACTAATACCTGTTTCGGGGTCATTATCTTCTTTGCGCCAGAACCATGCAATAAAGTGACGCATGGAACTATTGAACAAACGACTAAACTTGAATCCACCGTTTTCAGCCCAATTCCAAGGGCTGTACTTACCCGCGCCAAACTCTAGAACTTTAATAATTTCTTCTGCTGCATCCCAAGGGAACAACGACCAATTAGTTTTACCGCCATCGAACTTAGTTGCTTCAGTCAATTGTTTCTGATTGAACTTATCTACAGCGTCTTTCATTTGCTTTTCTTGTTCTGGAGTCATAACCACCTGCGGTCCAGTAGTATGTGGAGGCTGTAGTTGCCCAGGCCACGTTGGGTACATAGGCTGCCCCGTTTCTGTATAAGTGATGCGCCTAGAGGTACCTCCAGCGCCACCCCACATAATATGTTTTTCAGGGTCAAAGGTTACTTTGATTTCTTCAGTCATGTTTAGGTTTAAATAATGCAGGCACTTGCTTGCGAATGTTAATTTGCTTTAGCAAATCTTGGTTAATTGAAGTATATGGTGGAAGCTGGCCCTTCTCTCTATAATACGCGTCGAATATAGGCATTAAGGTGTGAGTGATTAGGTACTCCAATTCCGCCGTATAGCTACGGTTTAGGGTCATGTTATTTCTCCCATTTATCGTATATTATAGCACTTTGGGAAAACTTTGTAAACATCAAAATTTTGAATGTGAAACGGCGCGGCTTGGGTGAAAACAGCCGCGAAAAATTGAGCTTGCCTGGGGTTCTGTTTTGCGCTATAATAATGATTCTTTCGCGGAATATTATATTATGCAAATCAATTCACTAATCGCTGTTCTAAAACACGGTTACGCTTACGACGCATCCGATCCTAATGATATGGAACAGCGCGTTAGAGTAACTGTTCCGCCCAATAAGCATATGATGATGGCTGGCCAAGTAATTGAAAAGCTATACAACGATAATCAGAACTTAATTAAAAAGTGTCTGCAACTCCAAGATAAAGTAAACGAACTAGAAGGACTGTACGATGACAAAACGAGTGTTCAAGATTCCAGCCCTGTCCCCACAGATGGGAACGCCTCGGGAGACTCCGACGGTCGCTCCAGTTAAGGGTAAATTCGTTACTGGTTCTACCGCACCACCAGAACATAAAGAGTATACTGGCGATAAGATGGTGGGTATCGCTATTATGCACAAGTCTTGTCTGCAACCTGTTTTTAGCGAAGAAGCTGCTAAAGACTCAGCATCTATGAGGCGTTAATGATTACTAAACTTCACGCATATACGCGTCTTAATGGTAAGCTGGCAGCCTTTGATGCTGGTAGTGGTAATCTTGCCAATGCTGCTGACGCTTCCGCTGTTGTGCAAGCTATTATAGCAGAAACGCAATCGTTTATCAAGGCTGAAAATCCTTGGCTTGGTAAGCAACATACTGTTCTAGTTCTTATGGAGAAAGTAAATGGATAAAAAAGTAACGAATAAAGAAGTTCAGGACCAAAAAGCACTGGATAAAAAAGATCTGCAATTCAAACTGATGTTGGCCCGTATCGAAGCTGGCGGCGAGTACCTTCTGGCTCTGAACAAGTATTGGATTAAATAATGACTGAATGGTTTGATGAAATGTGTCGTGATTTTTACGACTGGCTTACTGCCAAAATTGCAAAAATGCAACAGGAGTTGATGGATGCTTAAATGGCTGGATAAGCAAATGCGCGTAAACCACAAAGAATACGCGGAAGAAACACTTGAATCGGCACGACTTAAGTATCTTCAAGCTCTAGACCTAGTAGATTATGCTCAGTCGGAGGTTGAATACCGCCGTAAGCAAATTGAAAGGCTAGAAAAGTATGAAGCAAATAATCCTAAGCGTGAGCCTACTGCTAGCGCTCCTTCTCCCAGCTCAGACTATATCGTCCCGAGAGGTGATTACCCTATTTAACGAAAAAGAAGTTAATTGTCTCGCGCGCGTTATCTATAGTGAGGCTCGTGGCGAGCCGATTAAAGGCCAAATGGCTGTTGCTATTGTTACAGTTAATCGCACTAGACATAACAACTTCCCTAACGATATATGCTCAGTAATTTATCAGCCTGGGCAGTATTCGGATATTAGGCGACTTAGGGTCAAGAATAAAGAGTCGTGGCAACGTGCTAAAAACATAGCATATCATGTGCTCAACGATTATGATAACCTAAAATCATTTAAAGCGCTATACTTTCACAATACTTCAGTTTCTCCAAACTGGAAACGTAAAAGAATAGCAAAAATAGGCAATCACGTATTTTACGCTTAAGAGGCAGGCAGGTCGAAAAATATTGGCTTGCCTGCCTTTTCTATTTGTGTTATAATAGTTGTTATTCGCCAAAATATTATGAAAATCAAACTACTTTCCGACCTTCATCACGAGTTTCAAACTCGCAAAGAAGAAAAAGCGCAACCTTACTTCCAATACAATGGAGAAGACGTGCTTGTTCTAGCTGGAGATATTGCGTCTGGCTCTACCAACGTTATGGAGACTATCAAGCGTTTCCTTGATGCTGGATTTCCTGAAGTTGTGTATGTGCCGGGCAATCACGAGTACTACGGCACCAATATCAAGGATTTCAATATTAAAATGGCTGCAAAAACCATGCAGCTTGATAATGTTCATTTCCTAAATCCAAGTAGTGTAGTTATTGGCGATACCATGTTCATCGGCGGTTCCCTATGGACTAACTTCCGTGACGACGCTTGGGCAGCCAGTGTTGCTAAAGGCAATATCAGCGATTTTCGTCTGATTCATGATTTTAAACCTGCCGATGCTATCGAAATGTTCCAGAACCACTCTGGATACATTAAGCATATCTACGAGCAGTCTAAAGGTATGAAAAAGGTTATTGTAACTCATTTCCTGCCTGCCGTTGAGTGCATTAGCCCACAGTATCGTGATAAAGATCGTACTACTAGTATGCTTAATAAGTATTTTGCTAACAATCTTGGTAGCTGGATTGCTGAGCTAGAAGATACTACTTGGCTGTTTGGACACACTCACGATTCTGTGGATGTGACTATTGGGAATACTCGCTGTGTGGCTAACCCGTTTGGATACTGGCCTTACGACACTAACCGTGACTTTAAGGATAACTTTGTTGTATGATTGTATATCTTAGTTACCCTTTTCCGTATAAGGACGTATCTCAGATACGTGCCGCAGTAACCGAACTAGGTAAATACGTGGGGCTGCTTGCAAAAGAGCAACCCCACTGTATTGGTGTTAGTGCACTATTTGAATCATATGTACCAGAAACACCACCGCATTTCTTCTTTAAAATTCATGCAATGTGTGCTGGCCCACTAATTCTAGCGGCAGATAAGTTTATTGTTATCAGGGCCCAAGGCTGGGAATACTCTGATATTATGCGGGAAGAAGTATCTTTTGCTGCTGCAATGGGTAAAGAAATAGTTTACGTAGATCCTATTCCTCAAAAAACACATGGCTAATAAAAGCTTCAATGAAATTATTGAATCTACTCTAATTGTGGATTACAAACAAACATCTGTAGGTTTTGTAGAAACTCGTACAGACGGCGAATATCTGTATAACCTGTATTGGTATTCCTCCGCTAGTCACCTCCCATCAACAATCAAACAAACTAAACTAGATGATTAATATTGTTTATCGTGGCCGTAGTAATATTACTGCAAAAATTATTGCGGATTCTCGACACCAAGGCACAGGAACACGCCTAACCACTTTTGAGCTAGAATATCCTCGATTCATTCACTCTGAGTTTATGACACACCGTATGCTGTCTAAGAACTCTGCCTCTAGTCGGGCTATTCCTATTAAAGCGATGCACGAACATATTCGTGCTGTGCCTCAAGAACCTGTTGAGTGGGGTAAGAATAATCCAGGCATGCAGTCAAAGGAGTTGCTGGCTCCGCTACAGCGTGACGCTGTTAAAATGACTTGGGATGCTGCTAGAGAAGCTGCACTAAGCCATGCTCATGTAATGTCTGATATTGGTATACACAAGCAGATTGCTAATCGGGTAACTGAGCCATTTATGCAGATGAAGGTTGTGGTATCAGGTACTGAATGGAACAACTTTTTCTGGCTTCGTGACCATGAGGACGCAGACCCTACAATTCACGAGCTTGCTTCACTTATGAAAGAGACATACGATAACAGCATTTGTTGGGACCTTGCACCTGGCGAGTGGCATCTGCCGTACATTACGCCAGCTAGAGATGAAACTGACGAGATTCAGTATTGGTCTGATGAAAATACAGTGCTTTCTCTAGAAGATGCTCGTATCGTTTCCGCTTCTTGTTGTGCTCAGGTTTCGTACCGTAAGAGTGACGACAGTCTAGAAAAGGCACACAGTATCTATCAGCGCCTTATTGGTTCTGAGCCAGTTCACGCTAGTCCTGTTGAACACCAAGCTACACCTATTGACTACGATAGTACTGTTCAAACTGAGCCAGAAACTTGGGAAGAAGGTGTGACCCATATGACAGCCAATGGAGACCTGTGGTCCGGCAACTTCCGTGACTGGATTCAATTTCGTAAACTTATTCCCAATAATACAAAATGGTAAAAATCTATCGTTTCACTGCCAGCTGGTGTAACCCCTGCAAGGCTCTGGCTGAAGTTCTCAAGAATGAGAATATTGTAATTCCCAACGTCATTGACGTTGATACTAAAGAAGCTAAGCCTCTAATGGAGCACTACGGTATTCGTAGCGTTCCTACAATTGTCATCGACACCGGTAATGGGGACTTTGAACGCATCGTTGGTGGAAGTCTTAGCAATCTACATAAAGAGGCTCTTCGTGGCTATCTCAATACCTGAACATGCCTTCAAACGCATCGAAGCCCTTTGGGGCACTGATGTATGTAGAGCATATCTGCTAGAGTTACTAACTGACACTAGAGAGCATACTCGTAAAGGTTTCCCTGTTGAAACTGCTAGACAACTTCTAGAATGCTTGGAGACTCACGACAAAGAGTTTCCTGGGCTTGTACCAGAAGGCATGATTGAACAGTTTAGGGTCACTATCTTCCGATCACCTATTAAATGACCTAAGAGGCAGGCAAGCGAAAAAATACTCGCTTGCCTGCCTTTGTCGTTTGTGCTATAATATATCTTTATCGCACACAAAAGGCTTTCAAAATGCGTACTGAAATTGCTATGATTACGGAAATTCATGAGATCAACCGCAAGATTGCTGAGTTGAAGCCCGCTTTTGAGGCTTATATCAAAAACCAAGATTATCCTCTTGACGAGCGCTGGTCTGCTTTTTGTCAGGCCAATGATACACTTAAAAATCATATGTCTTATGTGCAGCGTTTCAATTCTCTTGGGGACACTAACCACGGGGACCGCGCCATTGGGTACGACTGCTGGCTGCGTCACGTTGAACGCTACGAGCTTGTTGATATTAAGGATATCATCGAATCTGCTGAATGCTACAACGAGGAACGTGACGACCCAGATATGCGAGTTGTTGACGTTGACGCGCTAAAAGAAGAGATTCTTTCTCGCAACCTTGGTTCTTACGAATACGATTGGTAATATGAAAGTACGAGATATTCGCCGTCGGGCCTACCCTAAGCAAGGCCTCAGAAACTATAACAAACGCTGTCCTGAGGATATGCCGGGCTGCCCCAACTGCGACGGCTGGGCATTCTACGACAAACATGGCAGGTTTCCTCACAGCTTTGAGGAGCATTGGGCTAATAAACGTGAACCGGAGCCTTGGATATGATTACTAAAGATGACTTTGAATATTTGCGAGAAACTATTGAGGCTTGGTATTATTTAGAATATTCTGCTATTGAGAATTCCGGCTCTACTAGTAGCGAATATTATAAAAAATCTAAAGAAGCTTTATGTGATAGTTATCATCGCAATCTAAGTATTCTTGATAAGCTTGAGGAAAGTTTGTGATTACTAAAGATGAACTTGGCAAACTAGTAAAGCTGCTAGATTCTTGGTATATCCTACATTTGGATATGATTCACTGGAAACCAGATGTTGACCAGCACTCAATAGATACAGATATTAGTAATCTGCGTGAAAAACACAGCGAGTATTACGATATTCTCAGAAAGATTCAGAATGAAACTGATAATTGCAGGCAGTCGGAACTATAATGACGAAGCAGACTTCTTTCAACGCATGAATAACATCGTTGCTAAAAACGACTGGGTTCGGGAAGTTACTGAGGTTGTGTCAGGTACGGCACGAGGGGCTGACAACCTTGGGGAGAAATGGGCAACCTTTTATGGCTTCGACATTACTCGTTTTCCAGCTAATTGGAATAAATTTGGACGAGGTGCTGGACATATGCGAAACGCCGAAATGGCTGATTATGCCGACGGCCTTATCCTGTTTTGGGATGGTGTTAGCAAAGGTTCTGGCAATATGCTAGACAATGCTCGTTCTAGAAACCTAAAAATACATGTGGAGCTTGTATGAAAGAATTTACACTCGTACTATATCCCCTGAACACTGTGGATACAAAACCTCTGCGGCTTAGGGTCGGTACTAATAGTATCTCCGCACTGGTCAAGGCGGGTGGGGTTGTATTTGATATACTTAAGCACTATAACCCACACTTTGACTCTACAAAAATCGAAGAGAGTGACCGATTTGATGCTGGTATTGTGGTGGGCTCCTTACGTGGAGTTAACTACAACCTAGTTGGTATTGAAATCGAGGAAGATGAAGAAGCAATGGACGATAACACTGTGCCGGAGGCAACATGATTGAACTTAATTATAAACCTACTTTAATTATAATTGACGAAGATGGTGAAAACATAGCAGTACGTGGATTCCTTTTAGGCCTTGAATCCAACTGCTACACTTTTAGTAAGATGCGTAAACATATGGAAATGTATGGGCAAGCTTTTTGGCCTGACGAGTTTGCTACGGCTGAGGGTCATCTTAATAAATTTGCGCAACAATACTGGCTTCGGTATCTTTTTAGTCTGGAAAAATGATGAACAATATAGCTCTAGGGGCTTTTATTTTAGGCACCGCTTTACTACTTATTGTAGGTGTATACGATAATAAGAGCGACACTATTTCATTTAAAGAAGCGTGTGTTAAAGTTGGTGGCACTCCTGCATATAATGGACGCAATTGGGAATGTTTAAAATGACAACATATAATCCCGATCTCTGGCAGATCGTTAAAATTACGCCAAAAGACAAAACAAAGAAAACCTACTACAGAGTATTTGCTTGCTGGTGTGGTGGTTATACCCAAGGAGATAGCTGGAAATTAAGCTCGGGTATTGTCAGTATTGAGTACCACGAACCCTACTGGCATATTCACAATGCTTCTGGTAGCATCTACAAAGTACACAAAAATGCTACCGGTTTTACCGGCTATGGGGCTGCTATCTATCAACAACTTTGCAATGATAGCCAAGAAGTTGATCTTGAAATTGTAGACATTGAGGAGGCCGTAAATGGCTGCTAACAAAGACGTATTCTATCGCGGCACCTGGCTGAAACCTAATAGCCAGGCCTATGAACTCTACCAGGAATGGAAATCTGGTAAAACTAATGAGACTAAACTCAAGAACCACGTCAAGGAGCTTGAGGAAAAATACCGAGCAATGCACTATGATGTCACCAAGTGAACAAGCCTTATATGACCTATCTTGTAAGTACGAACGTAGTGTAACCGATCTGCACTTTAAAACTTTTGCTAGAATGGTGAGAGAACACTTCGAGGCTAAGGTTAAAGATAAGCTGCCATCGTTGTATGCTAATATCGGGAATCGCCCCGATATTACCTACGGATACAAAACTGTTAGTACACCAGAAGAAATTAATAAGATTACCAAAATGCTAGATCACTCACTGGAAGTGGTCTTTATGGGCTCTGAGAACGGGCAGTTCACTGGTGGTATCTATACTGAAAAATATCGTCTCAAGAATAAAGACTACCTCCTGGTTGTGGAAGATGACCAAATTCTAGAAATACATGTGTACGATTTATGAAAATCAATATAAAAGAAGTCGCAGACTTCATTAATAGGCAGGGTCCAGACACTAAAGTGTACCTAGGAGCAGACTCTGAAAGAATTCTAGTCGATGACCGATATGTCGTTGACTACATGCTAGTAGTTGTGGTACACATCAATGGCCGTAACGGGGCTAAAGTGTTCGGTGAGGTTCAACGCGAGCAAGCATTCGACAAGGATCTGTCTAAACCTAAGACCCGGCTAATCACTGAGGTTTACAAGATTGCTAGCCTGTATCTAGAGTTGGAGCCACTAATCGCTCACGATATGAGCATTCACCTTGACCTTAACCCATCTGATCTATACGGCTCTAGCTGCGTGATTTCTGAGGCTGTAGGGTACATCAAAGGTGTGTGCGGTATCGAGCCTAAAGTTAAGCCGGAGGCTTGGGCGGCATCAATTTGCGCTGATAGGTTAAAATCACTATGATCTACTTTTATCGTTTTTGTGCCGTTTGTTTTGCCCTGACCTTTGCTTTCGCAATAGGATTCTTATTCTTTTTTACTATAGCAATTATTTGGAAAATGATAGGTCCGTTTATGTTTGTGTTGGCCTTCTTCTGCTTCGTAATTGTCGGAGCTTGGGCTATTCAGAATGAAAAGATATGAAATTCAGCAACTACAAAGTCATTAAAGAACGCTCAATCGAAGAAGCCCTAAAAGGTTTCTTCGAATCTACTAAATTACATGAAGAAAAGCAAGCATTCATTCTAGCCGAAGTCACTGTGCATTACAGTCTGCTAGAGCGTCTGTTTAAGAATAAACCAGCCCAAGAAACACGGCAAGTATATAGACGACGCCCTGGACTTGCCTACTTCTTTATTGATACGGGTGAGTACATCGTGTCTAATCAGCTTGAGCGATTCGAATCAGCATATGAAGCTAAAAAGGTTGTGCAATGAAACTCTGTATTAATTGTAAACACTATAATCGGCTAGAATTGGACGGGCAAGTCAAACATCATTGCCACAGACTAGTAAAATATAGTATTAGTCTAGTAACTGGTGAGAGAATCCAGTCAGGACAGGTTAAAGCTTGTGCTGCTGAGCGACTACCGTATGGTCCATGTAAAGAAGAAGGTATCTACTATGAAGCTGTGCGTTAATTGTATTCACTGCAAAAAGATACTGACAAGCTCAGTATTACCTGACTATGAGTATTACTGCTATCGTCTAACTAGGCAGACTACTTCGCCTGTTGATGGTGTGACTAGATACAGCGGACCCTATGCGCTGTGTGACGCAGAGCGTTCAGAAATAGGCAGTTGCGGGCTAGAAGGGAAGTATCATGCTGTTTGAGCTAACATGTCAGGCATGCCCTGAGCAATACGATGTGTACCATACTTTCTCAACACCGGCAGGCCCTGTCGAGCAACAAGTTGCTTATGTCCGCCTACGCTGGGGTAGACTAGCAGCTTACTACCCGGACGTGGGTGGCGAACTTATCTATGAGCACATCTTCGAAGACGACGATGGCTATCTAGGTATTTTTCCTGACGAACTAAGCAGAGCACATCACCTTACTAAAATTGAAGAAGCGATCTATGCTAGACTTTCTCAAACACTACTGGACCCTAAATCGCAGGAATAAGGCCGAACTCGTCCTAGTCGGCATAGCTACAACAACTGTACTAGCCGCCTTAATCACGATTTTCATCAAAGTCCCGGGCCTCGCTATCGCTTTTGGTTTTACAATCGCTATGTTTTCGCTAATACGTGGCGTAGCCAACCTCACTGAAGCCTACGACAATTGGAAAAGGAAGAATCCGCACCGGTAACTTCAGGCAGAAAAATTTTGCACTTGAATTCTGTAAAAAGTTGTGATATAATATTATTAAATGACTAGGAAGTCATTGAGCTGAAAATTTGGTTGTTTTTATGTTTTGAAGATAGAGTTGATACGGAGCA
>JACCDR012257794.1_pt1 | contig 28908 bp, 44 predicted proteins | sample 7446431 | NCBI WGS metagenome assembly JACCDR01 (sample SAMN15323443, study PRJNA562643) | freshwater metagenome | isolation source: river surface water | place: USA:Blue River Watershed | collected 2017-08-17
TCTAAACCCTGCTCGTTTTCCATTCCCATTCCCCTGCTTCCTCGGTGCATTCATAATGCAGTTCTATCTCTGTGCGCTCGACTTCGATACCATCATCGTCAACTTCTACAATATAACCGATGTCTGAAATTTCCTGACCACAACTCAGCTCATAATTATCATCTACATAACGTCCATACCAATCAGCAGCCCATTCCATAGCCAGCTTTGCGCTAGACTTTTCTATCTCATGCTCCTTGCCGCGATGGTCTATAAAGTTCCAAATCATAAATGCTCCCTTGTTGTAAAGCCGACACTATCAAAGCCATGATGTATAGTCAAGCGCATAAATGAGAAATAATCAAATTATTTTGTTGACGCATCAAAATACAATCTATAGTATTGCCACTGAAAGGAGTGCGTATATGCAGTTAGATGAATGGATGAAAATTAAAAAAATTAGCCAGCGTGGTCTGGCAGCGTTATTAGCAATGGACGAGGCTAGACTCAGCAGAATCCTTGCAAACAAAGAAAAGCCAACATTGCATCAGGTGAGTGATATTTACGACATCACCAAAGGCAAGGTGACATTTTGGGATTGGATTGAACGCATAAGGAGAAAAGATAATGGATGAAGCAAAAGCACACGAACTGGCTTGCCCCGTTTGCGCTCGCAGGATGGAAAGACTTATTGCCAGAGTTGTCAGGCTTGAAAAGATGGTAAAAGCGCTTTTGGATGAAAAAGAAAAAAACATCATAACCATAGAAGGCAGCATATCAAAAGAAAAAATATCCAGAATGATAGAGCTTTCAAAACCAAAATATGATGCGGAGTGAAATATGTTCTTGCTCCAATTTCATCTTTGGCTGGCCGTAATTAAAAAATTGTGGGGGATAAAATGAAGACAGCATATATAGAAAAGGATGAAGTATTCCACATATGCTGTCTTTTAGCTAAATGTTGTGCGGTTTCTCTTGGTCGTGGTGAAGATAAAAAATATATAGAAAAACTTGCAACATTCCTACATAATGAGCAGTTAGCCCATATTGCAAGAAGCAACTAGGATAGCTGCTTTTCTTTCTCTGCAAATAATTGAATCAATCTTTCATACACTTTCGGCGATTGCTCCTTTGACGCTTCAATGTTTGTGTCATTGATTTCTTTTATTTCAGCAATCTCAGCCTTATCTTTTGCCGTTTGAATTTTAGCAGCAACACCCTTACCCCATGCATTCCAATCAAAGCTTGTCTGCAATGGTTGTACGGTATATGGTTTGCGTACAGTCTTTGATGCAGTCAGCGCCATTGTCATGGGAGCTGAAATATCAGACATATGGCTAATACGAATACCGCCAACATTCACACCGCCAAAGGTCACTTTATCATCACGATACAAAGTAAGCGACCTGCCAACATATTTATTGGCATCAGAACCCCAGCAGTTTACGATTACACGGCGCATAGATTTAGCGGGTTTATAAGGTTTTCCATTATCACCCTCGTAATTAAGCGCTACTGGCTGGTCGCCTCCAAGAATAGAAACTTTGGTGATTTTGATAGTTTTTGATACGCCACCAATTAAATCATCTGCATTAAGCTGGTCAGATTTTGGAGCGCAAGTTTCGAGAATGCTAATCATAACGTCATCTCCTCTTCAATTTTTCTGTCAGTTAAAAATAAGTTGGCGGTTTTTTCTTTGTATTGTTGAGCCAACGTTTCCATCTTTGTGTGGAATTGCGTTGCCGCCTCAATTATCGCTTCTTGTATAACGGCATCAGGTTCAACACGTTTCACATAAAGGTGCATTCCGCCACAATAGCTGATGAAATCGCACCATTTGCGCTCAGAGACAAGCAACGCAGTTTGCACCTGAATCACATATTCATCTGGCACTTTATCCAACAAAATTGTTTCGGCCTGATACTTTTGTTTGCGGGTTTTGATTTCGATACAGCCATCTTCACCAACTAATCCATCGGGCGAATAACCAATAGTGAATCCCCATTTGTCATTGGTAATGAATCCAACGGTATCAACCTTATTGCCAGAATGCTCTTCATAAGCCATTCGTGCATCAATTTCGTTCCACTTACCGCGCAGCATGTCATCGCTAACATAAGAAGGCTCTGTGTAATCTGTCACACGCTGGGCAAGAAGCTCATACAAATGAGAGCGCGTTTTATCATTATCCGCAATCTTTAGTGTCGGAGTGATGATAAGCCGCATTTCACTTGCCGTCAAAATACCCCTACGCAATTGGTGCCACTGCTCGGAGCCTTGCTCAATGTCATTATGAATTACAATAGACATCAGAAAGGCACCTCATCTCCATTCAATGCAGCAGCAGCCATCTTCATAGCATCTTCCATTGTTTCTGGTTGGTACGCATTAGATTTAGCCGTATCGTGGGCAGAAACGGAGCGGTTGCCATCGAGCATGATAAGCACAGAATTGTACCCTTGTAGAACAACCTCTGTAGAATATTGTTCCTGACCTTCTTTGTTAGTCCATTTGCGGGTTTGCAGCGCGCCTTCGATATATACCTTCGCGCCTTTTTTCAGGTAATTTTTTACCACATTTACGAGGCCATCATTAAACACAACCACCCTATGCCATTCGCTTTTTTCTTTACGCTCGCCAGTGCTTTTATCTTTCCATGATTCACTGGTTGCAACTGATAGGTTGGCAATTTCGCGACCATCCTGAGTGCTGCGGATTTCTGGGTCGCGTCCTAAATTTCCAATCAAACAAACTTTATTTAGTGATGCCATTTTTTTCTCCTTTTTGATGTTGACATAACGCATGTTACTGAGTTATGCTTGCATCCTAATAATTCATAACCACATTGTCAAGGAGATTTATGACAAAAAAACGCACACCAACTCACACTCGAAAAACTATTTTTATGGAAATTGATGATGCGAAAGAGATTGCTCGGCTAGCAAAAGAGGATGGCCGTACATTTAGTTCTTTCGTTGCGCGCTTGCTGAAGAAGGTAGCCAATGAATCGAGAAAATGACTTGGTTCTTTTAGAGATTGGCACAAGGCTTGATAAAGCCGAGCGCCTTCTTGAAGAAATGGCAATGCAATTAAAGCTACTTATTCCTATTGTAGCCACCCTGCAAGAGCAAACACTTTACCGCGTCAGAGAGATGAATAATAAGAATGGCAAACTTTGACGACCTTGAAGTTATCCCAAAAGTAAAAGAGCAGCGGGTAAATGAAGAATACCACCTGCAAGTTGCAGTAATAGACCATTTGACGGGAAGGATTCGCAGGGGGAATGAGTATATAAGAAGCACACCAGCATTTAACGGACTTTTTGTCACGCACATTTACCAAGGCCGCAGCAAAGAAGATGGATTTTTCTTGAAGCAGCTTGGTGTTGTAGCGGGTGTTGCGGATTTGCTTCTTGTATGGCGGGGAGGATTTGGGTTTATCGAATTAAAAAGACAAGCTGGGCAATCGTCACCAGTACAAAGAAAATTTCAGGGGTTTTGTATGTCGATAGGTGTTAAATATGAAATAGCAAGGAGCGTTAAAGACGTTCACGAGATTTGCATTAAATGGGGTTTGACTCCTAACCATAATTACTGCAAAGAGCCTAACAAAAAGACCGATAAGCAGATATGGGCAGCTAACCATGATTTTTTTGCGCGGGGTGACGAATGAGCGGCGGCGTTGTTTCCTCTTATCCAGTTATCCAGCAGGGTGAAATTGAGTTTCCTGACCGCTACGGTTCACGTTCGCTTGCAACTATAGATAATCTGGCAACGCTTTTACGGGCGTATAATATTACCGTCAAATATAATGTTATCAAAAAAGATATTGACGTTACTATTCCATCCACCAGCTTCACCTGTGACAATTACCAGAATGCTAGCGTTGCGATGATTAAAAGCTTTGCAAACCTTCACAGGCTGCCGCCGACCTCAGTTGAATTTATTATAGCGGTTGCAGAGCGCAATTTATACAACCCCGTTGTTTCGTGGATAGAATCAAAGCCATGGGATGGGGTTAATAGACTCCCTGAGTTTTTGGCTACGGTTCAAGCAGAGAACGAAGAGGCAAAAAATAAGTTTATCTATCGTTGGATGGTTGCGGCCGTTGCCGCTGCTTATCAAAGTGAGGGGATTGACGCAGCGGGTGTTTTGGTATTCCAAGGCGATGAAGGGCTTGGAAAGACATGGTGGCTGAGAAAGTTATGCCCGCAAGAAATGGGTTTGGTTCGCGCTGGTGGTTCACTCAATCCGCACGATAAAGATTCTGTCCATCAGGCTGTAGGACACTGGATTTTAGAGCTAGGCGAGCTTGATGGTATTATGCGCCGAGCCGACCAAGAGGCACTTAAAAACTTTATTACCCGCGATTATGATATTATGCGCCTCCCCTATGCTGCAAAGGATTCTCGCTTCCCACGGCGTACAGTGTTCTTTGCAAGCGTCAACCCAAAATGGTACTTAGCAGGCGCTGGCATTAACCGCCGATATTGGACGGTTGCCTGCACTAAGATAAACAGTTATCACGACATAGATATGCAGCAGGTTTGGGCGCAAATAGCGGTCGATTACCACAACGGCGAAACGTACAAACTAAAGCCCGAAGAGTTTGAGCTTGTGAAATCTATCAACAGCGAGCATACAACACTCTCAGCGGTTAAAGATATGCTCTATGCAAGTTATAATTGGGAAACCTTAGACCCTTACAATGCACGTTGGAAAACAGCAACCGAGATTTTACGCGAAATGGATTTTAAGAATCCAAACAAAAGCGAAATCATAGAGTGCGCTGTCGAGGTCAGAAGATTAAACGGCGAACAAGCTAAAAAAAATAGGGATGGCCGCTTGTTAGCAGTGCCACCCCTAAAGAAAAAGAGCTTTTTTAACGATGAATAGAGTATTTTGCAATTACTTCTTTGCATCGCTCAATCAACAAATCACCAAGGCTTTTTGCTTCATGAAAGGCGGCAAGCCTTGCTGCTTCTTTTGCAATTTCAGTTTCCCCGTCTTTTAAGTATATTGTTTTAGTTTTCCCAGCCATGTGCTTATTCCTTGTTTTCTAGTTTAGTCGCCCAAATAGGGTGTTCGCGTGGATTTATGTTCATATCTTTAAAAACACTTTCCAATTTATCAACCAAATTTTCTAAAGAATTTGCTTTGTACTGTAACGTTGATATTAACTGCCTATAGGCGGCTATTTCAATATCTTTTTGTATATCTCCAAGTCGCCATTTAAATTTATCCATATGCTCATCAAAAGCACCTAAAATTTGTTGTGGTTCAAGTAAGTGATTCATCTTGTTTCCTTTCTTGTGGTTGTTTAAATTCTAATTGGCTTTTCCCCTTCATATACCCGCGCAAGTATGCTTCCTGCGCTGGATAGGCTTTAAAAGGGCATTGGCTAGGCCGATTCATAACAGCATCAGCAAAGCCATATTTCCAAGGGGAGGACGTCATCTTCTAGCCCTCAGAATCAGGATTATTATTTCAATCAATAGTTTCATGCCTCGCCCCTTATCTCTTTAAAATTAATTCCAAGCGCATCACAATAATGCTGATAAACCGATAAAAGCTTAAGAATTGGCTCATTGTTGCAAATAACATCAGACTCCAATATTTTATCAATATGCCTTGTCCACAAGCCTATTGTTTTTAATGCTGATTCAAAATCCAATGAAACAACATCTAAAGCGAATTTGCGCGCTCCATTAAGCATTTCATCGTAAAGCGCCACACAACTTTCTGGTAATGTTTCCTTTTTTGGCCATAGTGGCGCTGTCAATATTATTTCTATAGCATCAAGCTTTTTCATATACATATCCCCCTATCATCTTTGTTATTAACTGGACGTTTATGGCATCCAGTGCCGTTTACCGCTGACGCGCTTAAGGTGGAATCCTCCCTTGAGCGCAAAAAGTTCTTCAGCTTGTTGAGCTTCTTCTTGTCAACTTCCACGCCGCTAGCTTCAACGGCCTCTATAATATGCCACACGAGCGGCAAGGCTTCTTTAACGCTGCATGTCATTTTCCCAGCCCTTTCCTTGCCAGTGTTTGAATGGTTGCCAGTTTCGCGCCTGTGAATTGGTCTGATTCGATAACGGCTAGAATCATCCGCAGCGTTTCAGCATGGCTTTGATGTGTGCGCGTTTTTGGGTGATTAAATAAAAGTGTTGGCTTCATGGGTTTATTCCTTCCAATTAACTTCGGTTTTTACTTTCAAGCTTGCATCAATACGCGCTTGCGTTTCTTTCTTTATGCGCTCTAAAGCTTTTGCATCATAGGCAAAAGAGGCCTTTTTAATGCCTGTCGGCGTGTTCCATAGGTAAACACCTTCACCGACCTTTTCGCTGCTGTAGGTATCGTTTACGGGCTTTTTACGCTGTTTTGGCTTTGAGCGCACCACTTGCATCTTATCGCGGGTATTAGTAACAGTGATTTTAACGGCGGGTTTGTTTTCGTCTGTCGGCTCTAATTTGCGAGTCCAACAGTCTAGCTTGTAAATAGGCTCAAGTGTCGTTTCCTCATCCCATTGCAAACGCTGTTTTGATAGCAGCGCCCGCATTTTTGGCAGTTGTGGTGAGTCTTGGTAAATTATGGCTGTAAACATGGTTTTATTCCTCTCCAAATAAGTAAACAACTTTAGCTTCTGGCGACTGTGGCGCTGTTACTCTTTCCAGCAAGTCATCCATCTGCGCACGTTCCTTTTCACTGTAGCCATGGCCAAAAGGCTCCGAGGCTATGGCTAGGGCGATAAATAGCACAAAGGCGGCGAAGGTTAGGTAAGGCGTGTTAAGTGTGGCTAGCATGGTTTATACTCCTTTTGTTATCTGAAAATCGCGAACACTATAGCGCGGCGTGCTTGGCTTGCCTTTTGCATAGGCAATAATAGACGCGTTTATCTTGCGGCTTACCACTGCGCGCGCTGTTTGCTCTTTTGCGTATGTGCCTAGCTTTTGGCCTGTGTTGATGTTGGTGACTGTGTACATATTAAAATCCTTTCGTTTTGTGGTTGGTTATACCGCCTGCAACACGGTAAAGCCCGCGTTGCGTAAATTGTCGCTCCAGTCGCGCCCGTCATTGCCTTGCATCGCCTGATTAATGGCTGATGCAATAGAGCGCTGCAAAACATAGCCCGTTTCTTCTTGCCAGTCCTCCAGCTTTACTTCCGCCTTGCGAGCAGCATCAGCAAAGGCCGCGCTTCTTTTGTCGTAGCCATAGCCTGAAGCTGTGCCTTTCACCATTGGCAGGCTAAGCACATGCAAGAAGCATTGCAAACGGCCTGCACCATCAGCGGGAAATTTAAAGGCAACGGTTGCTACTCGCTCGCCGTCTTTCATGATTACAAACGCAGATACGCGGGCAAATGCTTTGTCGTGTTGGTCGTAGATTGGATTTCTCATCTTGTGTTTATTCCTTTCTGTTATTGTTTAAAAGAGCGCTCTAAGGCTATGCAAAGCACACATAGGCCCACACATCCCCAAAACATCATGGCGATGAAGTTCCATCCATCGTTGGCTGTTAGGTCAAAGAGTAGTTCAAAAAGTGGGTGCATGGTTATTTCTCCCTTGGTTGGTTAGTGTTGATATAATTACTATGACTACAATAACAGCATGGTTTTAGGAGTCAATAGGGAAAATAAAAAAATGTGTGGCTAATAAAAATTTAAATACTAGCGCTAAAGTTGTGGAAAATGGTGGACAACCCCCCCAAAGTCGTCCACAATAAACTATTGAAATATATCAATGTGTGGACATGGTGGACAACGTGGACGCTGTTTTCCAAACTTAAAACTTTTTTTCTAGCCCTATAGTAATTATGTGCTACCTTGTGCTACGTTGTCTTTTTCATGTATAATACAATAGGTTAAATATGTAGACAACTTGTAGACAATGTGGACAACTCTAGTAAACGCAAATTAACCGCAGTTTATTAACATCAGGGCGTTGAAACTATATGTAGTATGTCGCCCTAAAACTATATGTAGTAATTCGGGAATATCGTTATAAATCAATAGGGTTTTTTTCCATAATCTATATTATACAATGGTGCAATGCAGCAAAGTGAGGTGTGTCAATACGTTAACAATAATCGGCTGGCATATACAATCGGACGCAACTGGCAGGTGCATCTTGTGCAACTTATAGGTGTATGTGCTTTTGTTTGCTCTTGCCTTGGGGTAGGGGGGGCTTTGATGGGGCGCGGCATTCTTTTCCGGTGGCGGGGTGCGCGTGGGTATATGTACACCTACTCCCCACCTATACACCGCCGCAATTTTACCTCTTGACCTGCCTGTTTTTCATGTTACTCTAACTGAATGAGCATACAATCTGAACTTAACCGCCGCGCTATGCAGTTGATAAAGGGGTCTCCTCCTTATGCTGACATGCTTGTAACTTCTGCTGAGTTTGAGTCTTTGTATGCTAGTATGAGTAAGGTCGAAAAAGAACACAGCAAATACCCTGAATCTTTGGAGTTTTGCGGATTGAAGGTTTTGCCTGTAATAGTCGCGGTTGATTTTCCATATAAAGTTAGGTCAATATCATGAATGATGCTTTAAAACTTGTCAAAGACACTGGTTTTTTTAAATATGCTGAGCTGCATGATGGCGTTATCCTTGTTACCAACTCTACTAACGGAGAGCAGTGTGCTTGCATCATTCCTTTGCATGGACTTGATAATATTGATAGCCCTGTAGAGCGCGATAAATTAATTATGCGCCGTGCTTTGAATGCTAAAAATCGGTTAGATGCCGCATGACCAAAGAAGAGTTTGACAAAGCTTGCCGAGATTTAGAGCCGACTGCGATTAAGGCTTTGGAGCGAGCGATGCGTGAAGGTGGCGCACCTGCTTTGAAAGCTGCTGAGATGTTGCTTGCATATACGCAAGGAAAACCTGCACAGACGGTAGCGGTGAATGGTGAGGTTGGGCTGACGGTGAATATTTTGCGGTTTGGGGAGAGGAGCGATGTGCCAGTTCAGCTTCCTTCCAAAACTCAGCAACCCTTAACGATAGAGAATTAGAATGCCATTTTACCTAGAATCACAGGACGGTTCACAATCGTATTTCAAGATGGTACGGATAGTATGACCACTGTATATTTACCTTACGCTATTTATAATGCGCTTAAGTCTGCGGTAGGAGAAAGCAAGCTGGATTCTGTGCTGCTAAAACCCGCAACCCGCACTTCTGTGGAGGGCAAGTTACCGCAGGAGAAAGAGGCATCGGCTTTGCATGAATATGAGACTAGGGGGCGTGAATTTCCTTATAGGTACTACCACTATTACGACGGTACTATACACCGCGTAAGAGAGTTCAGGTCAATGGCTCTTTTAGAGTGGTTTATTGTTTGGGTGCGGTTTAGGAAGTTGTTAGCGGCTCCGTTTGTGTATTCAAGGCTGTACCCCGCATGGATGAACCGCCAGAAATATTGTTTGCTACTTAAAAATGGTGGCTCGCTGTTTTGGTGGGCAAAATGCAAAGGATATATAAAATGACCACTATCACGCTTCCACATAAATGGAGACCTCGTGAGTATCAGCTAAAATTATGGCGGTACTTAGAGGCGGGAGGTAAAAGAGCGGTTGCCGTATGGCACCGCCGCAGGGTTCAGGTAAGGACGAAGTAGCCCTACACTGGACGTGCGTTGCGGCTCATCAGCGGGTTGCGACCTATTGGCACATGTTGCCAGAGGCAACACAAGCTCGCAGGGCGATTTGGGAAGCTATCAACCCGCATACTGGGATAAGGCGTATCGATGAGGCGTTTCCGAAGGAGCTGCGCGAGACAACCCGCGAGCAGGAGATGATGATACGTTTTAAGAACGGGTCAACATGGCAAGTGGTTGGTTCTGACAACTTTAACTCGCTTGTTGGTTCGCCTCCTGCTGGTATCGTGTTTTCTGAATGGTCGATTGCTAACCCTGCGGCATGGGGTTATATGCGCCCGATTTTGGCGGAGAACGGCGGCTGGGCTCTGTTTATTTACACCCCACGCGGTAAAAACCACGGGTATAAGACATGGCAAGTGTCGATGAAGGAGCCTGAATGGTTTGGTCAGGTTTTGCCAGTGAGTGAGACCAAGGCGCTTCCTGATGCGATGGTGAAGAACGAGCTAAGGGAGTATATTTCGGAGTACGGCGAAGAGCAGGGTAAGGCGTTCTTTGAGCAAGAATACGAATGTTCGTTTGATGCTGCGTTACTTGGTGCGGTTTACGGCCATTGCATGACAAAAGTGGACAAGGAAAAACGCGCAGGCGACCATGTTGAGATTGCTAACGGGACTCAGGTTCATACGGCGTGGGACTTAGGTTATGGCGACGCTACGGTGATTGTGTTTTTCCAAATTCTGCATGGAGAGATACGAATTATTGACTGCTACGAGGCATCGGGCGTGGATGTAAAACATTATTGCGATGTGCTTAAGAAGAAAGCATACGCATACGGAAACCATTATGTACCACATGACGCAGCAAATAAACTTTTGGCAGCGGGCGGAAGGTCTATCGTGCAGCTTGCGTACCAGCAGGGCGTTCAAATGAAGATTGTTCATGCTACTTCTATGGAAAACTCGATTTCTGCGCTGCGCTTAACGCTTGACCGCTGCTGGTTTAGAACGCCAGAATGCGGCAGGTTGATGGAAGCGCTGAAACAGTACCAATATGAATGGGATTCTGGTAGGCAGATGTTCAAACACACCCCAAAACATGATTGGACGAGCCATTTTTGTGACGCGATGGAAATTATGGCTAGGGTATGGCAAGCACCAAAAGCGGAAAATCCACCTCCAAAGCCCGTTTTTTTGGAAAATATGCTGTCAAAAGATGTTTTTCAGCTTGATTCTGTAGAATATGAAGGTTATAGTCGCATATGACCTTTAAGGTGCAATGATGGACGCTAGCTTTTGGCACAAACACATCGCGCAATACGAAAAGACGTTTGGCACTTGGGAAAAACGCGCTGATGGTATTGTAAAGCGGTACAAAGATGAACGCGACCGTAACAAAACAGCGGCTCGCTACAATATTCTTTGGTCAAATATCCAAACATTGGCACCCGCTGTATATGACAATCCGCCAAAACCAAATATTGAACGCCGCAGGAAAGATTACGACAATACCAGCCGCGCTGTGTCGCAGGTTTTGGAAAAATCGGTAAGTTATTTTGCTGATTCATTGTCTTTTGACGATGTAATGCGCCAAACAGTGTTAGACCGCCTTTTAGCTGGTCGCGGCACTACTTGGGTGCGCTATGTTCCAGCTATTGAGGGCGATGAATTATATTCAGAGGATGTTGTAGTAGATTACGTTTATTACAAGGATTTTGGCCATGTTTGCGCCCGTGTTTGGCAGGATGTTCGTGCTGTTTGGCGCAGGATTTATAAAACAAGGCAAGAACTTGCAGAGCTGTTTCCTGATTTACCAGAGGAACAAAGGCTTTCTATCCCTTTGGATGCAAAATCTTCGGATAAAGAGGATGAGGTAACGGATAAAGCATGTATTTATGAAATATGGGATAAAAACACAAAAAAAGTGTATTTTATCAGCACAAGTTGTGATTTCATACTTAAAGAAGTTGATGACCCGCTTAAACTCAAAGATTTTTTTCCTTGACCATAACCGCTTTTTGCCTCGGTTGCAAACGATAATCTTATTCCTATTCCTGATTATCTGCAATACCAAGACCAAGCAATTGAGCTTGATGAATTAACTGGTCGCATACAGCAAATCACCAAAGCGCTGAAGGTAGTTGGCGTTTATGATTCAAGCGCTGAGGGTGTGCAGCGTATTTTGGAGCAGGGCGTTGAAAACAGGCTTATTCCTGTAGCAAATTTTGCTATTCTTGGCGAAAAAGGCGGTCTAAAAGGCGTTGTTGATTATTTTCCAATGCAGGATGTAATGACAGTTCTCGCATCGCTTTATCAGGCAAGGGAAGCGGTAAAGCAAGCACTGTATGAGATTTCTGGTATTTCTGATATTGTTCGTGGTGCATCAAAAGCTAGCGAAACAGCCACAGCACAGCGCATCAAAGGACAATTTGCAACTCTTCGCTTGGATTCGATGCAAAAAGATGTTGCTCGTTTTGCCCGTGATATTATCGGAATAATGACGGAAGTCATTGCCGAGCATTTTGATTTGGAAACAATCAAGCAAATTTCAGGTGTTCCGTTGCTTACCGAAGAGCAAAAAACTATGCTCATGCAAGCCGCCCAAATGGGTCAGCCAATAAGCCCAGAACAGCAGAAATTGTTAAAAGAGCCAAGTTGGGAGCAGGTTCACGCTATTATCAAAGATGATATGGCTAGATGCTTTAGCATTGACGTTGAAACTGATTCTACTATTAAAATTGACCAAGAGCAGGACAAGAAAGAGCGTAGCGAGTTTTTGGCGGCTGCCTCTAATTTCTTGCAGCAAGCAGTTCAAGTACAAGACCCTAAAATGCGTCCATTGCTTGGAGAAATGCTTATGTTTGGTGTTAAAGGCTTTAAGGTTGGCCGTGACCTTGAAGCTGCGTTTATCAGCTACATTGATTTTGCCAAAGAGCAGGCAGATGTTCCTCCTGCGCCTCCCCCACCTGACCCATCACTTGAAATCAGCCGTATGCAAGCCCAGCAGCAAGCTGAGGCTAATCAAGCTCAAATGCAAATCAAGGCTGCTGAGTTAGACCTCAAAAAACAGGTTGAAGTTGCTGGTGTTCAGGTTGAGCAACAGAAATTGCAGCTTGAGTCTCGCTCGCTGGATATAAAAGAGCAAGAAATCATGATTAATGCTGAATTAGAAAAACAGCGTTTGCAGATGGATATGCAAAAAACTATACTGAGCGCGGTTCAGCAAAAACAGGCAGAGCAGACAGAAATGCCTGAAGAGCCTGAAGAAGAGGACGAAAAGCCAGAAATTGATGTTATGGCTGTTGTAGATAGCGTTTCAGCAGCCTTGCAAAATGGGCTGTCTCAGATTGCTCAAGCGCAAGTTATTTCAAGCAATAACATTGCTAATGCAATTTCCAATCCACCAGAGAAAAAAGTTATCAGAGATAAAGCGGGTAATATTACTGGAGTTAAGTAATGTTTGCCACAGGCTTTCAATCTGGTGCATTTCAGTCTGTCTGGGCTTATGTCACTGGTAATCGTGACACCCATGATGTAGGCGCATACAAGCGCTATCGCAAAAAACTTGAAAGAATAGCAAAAATCACGGATGAGCGTGAGCGCAAGAAGTTTGTCAAAAAAGCTGAAAAGATTTTAAAAGAGGAAATTCCAGAAGAAGTCAAGCAGGAAGTAAAAGCTGCTGTTGAAATTGCTAAAGAGCCTGAATTTGATTTTTCTTTGATACAGGCAAAAATGCTGGCAGCGTTGGCCGTTTTGGAACAGCAATTGCAAGAGTTAATTAAGAAAAAAGAAGAAGAACTCATTATTTTGTTGCTTACTGAATAAAATACCACTATATGTAGTAGTGTTATCAGTATCAACTGTAATGACTAGGATATATGCCAAGTAACAAAGTTATAGCAGAAATGCTAGAAAACAACACCATTTCACAAGATGATGTTGCCATATTGGAGACCCCTATTTCAGAACTTTCTCCAGAAGAAAAATCTTACGCTTTTTCTGTTTTTCATAAAATCTGCGACTATGTAGCCGAGTTAAATAAAAACTTTGTTCCAAGCTACAATGGAAAAGTTTACATCACTTCCGACTATATCAACGGTAGCCCTGACGGTGTTGTCAGGAGTATGGGTGATGGGAAAATATACGATAGTAAATCAAAGTATTACAAACACCTAAAAAGCGAGGGTTTGGTTATTGCGGATGAGCCACCAAAGCCGCAAAAACCTAAAGAGGTCGATTGGACATCCGCTTTATCTGAAGCAAAACAAAGACTAGGAGTATAACATGGAACCCGAAATCAAAACACCAGAAATGAGCGTTGAAGAAGCTTTTGAAAAGCTTACCTCTAAGGTTGAAGAGCCAGAAGTTGAAGTTTCTGATGAAAAAGTAACAGAAGAATCCCCAAAAGAAGAAGCGACTCCAGAAGCCACAAAACCAGAAACACCCGCGCCAGAGGATGTTTTTGTCGAGCCACCTGCTTCATTGTCTGGGCAAATCAAGGCTAAATGGAAAGAGCTTCCCTCGGATGTTCGTGCAGAGTGGGCAAAACGTGAAGCTGATATTCATAAAATGGTAACACGTCATGATGGCGAACTTCAGGTTGGCCGTGAAATGAAAGAAGTTATTACGCCATATATGGCAATGATACAATCTGAAGGTCTTACACCGTCATCTGTTGTTAAAGAGATGCTTAATACAGCGTATGTCCTTCGTACTGGCAGTCCCCACCAAAAAGCATCGTTTTTAAAACAAGTTGCTGATAATTTTGGCGTTGATTTAAGCCTTGCCGCTTCGCAAACAGAAGAACAACACCCATCAATTACAGTTCTTCAAAGAGAAATTGAACAATTACGTCAACAAGCCAATCCAGAATATATAAAATCCCAGTTGACACAGCAGATGGAACAGGATAGAATTAAATCCGAAGTTGAAACCTTCGCTTCAGACCCTGCTCACCAATATTATGAGCAAGTTAAGCCATTAATGGCAAGTTTGCTTGGTACTGGCGCTGCAACAAGTCTGAAAGAGGCGTATGACCTAGCTTGCAAGGCACATCCTGCCATTTCCTCCACGCTTATTGCACAAGAAGCTGCAAAATTACAAGCGAAGAAAACGGAGTCATTGGATGCCAAGCGTAAAGCAGCAGTATCACCCGCAGGCAGTTCAGGCGTGACTACACCCAACACCACAGCGGCAAAATCCCCAGAAGATGCGGTTCGTTTAGCGTTTGAAACGTTAGCGAATCGGAACATATAACCCAGTTCGGAGTATATTGCTCCGAACGTATTCGGAGTAAACAAAATGGCTTCACCTAATATTTCTGAATTGGCAACACTTGCCATTGAGAGCCGCACTGGTCAGCTTGCTGATAACGTGCTTGATAACAACGCACTTCTTGCCCGCCTTAAAAAGAAAGGCAAAGTGCAACCAGTAACTGGCGGTACCACCATCCGTCAGGAACTTGAATATGCAGATAACGGCACCGTACAGTATTACAGCGGTTACGAAACTCTGAATATTGCTCCTTCTAACACTTTCACCTCGGCAGAATTCAACTATGCCCAGATTGCAGCAGCAGTTTCTGTTTCTGGTTTAGAAGAAATGCAAGTTGCTGGCAACGAAGCAATCATCCCACTTCTTGCTTCTCGCATCAAAAACGCTGAAAAATCTCTGATGAATACCGTTTCTATCGGTATTTACTCTGATGGTACTGGCAGCGGTGGTAAGCAAATCGGTGGTCTTCAGGCTCTGGTTAGCAAAACCCCAACGTCTGGCACTGTTGGTGGTATCAACCGCGCTACTTGGACTTTCTGGCGTAACGTTGCATCTGCTCCATCTGGCGCTCCTACCAGCTCTACCATTCAGGGTCGCATGAACGATGTTGCTTTGCAGCTTGTTCGCGGTACTGATGCAGCAGACCTGATTGTTATGGACACCAACTACTTCAGCGCATTCGTAGCCTCTATGCAGTTGATTCAGCGCGTTACCAGCGAAGAATCGGCAGCTCTTGGCTTCAGCTCGCTGAAATATTATGGTGCTGGTAAAGCGGCAGACGTGATTCTTGATGGTGGCGTAGGTGGTGCTTGCCCAGCAAACACTGCATACTTCCTCAACACGGATTACATCCACTTCCGTCCACATGCTAAACGTAACTTTGTTCCGATTGGTGGCGACCGCTTTGCTACCAACCAAGACGCAATGGTTAAGCTGATTGGCTGGGCTGGTAACATGACGCTTTCAAACGCAAGCTTGCAAGGCGTTCTGTCTCACACCTAATCTTTAAACAAAGAGGAAAACTATGTCTTATATTCTTGGTATTGATTTAACGGCTAATGATTCCACGCCAAAATTTGCGGCTGGCTCAATTGGTCGTACCAACGATGGCAAATTGTACAAATATGTGCAATACAATGTCGGCGCTGGTTCTGTAGCAGCGGTTGCTGGTAACGTAGCTTATTACTACGCTCCATCTGGCGCTTCTGCTGGTGCTACTACCGTTGTAACCTCAGACCTTTCTGATAGCGCTGGCCTTGGTGCTGGTGTTCTTCAAGTAGCTCTGACGGATGATTACTACGGTTGGGTTCAAATTAAAGGCCCAGCAACCATTACTCCAGCTCTCACCGCTGGTGCTGATGGTAACGCTCTTACTGCTGTAGGTGCAACGGATGGTACGCTTGACGTATCTGCCCTTGTTACCGATGCAGTTGTTGCTTATGCTGTAGATGCTTCTGCAAAAATCATCATGTGTGATTTCCCAGAGTAATACGGCTAACAATCGCTTATTCCCCCTACCACGTCCTAGTCTGGTAGGGGGAGTAGGCACCATTAACTAACTAGGAGTTTTTATGGATTTTTCTTCCCCAAATATTGTTCATCAAGGTAATAAAGTTTTTGCATCATATGGTGATGATAGTGGCTTGCATGTTGTTTTTGATGTTGAATCTATTCCAGACCCAGAGCGTAGTGCTGCTGAAGGTCGTGCTTGTTTCAAAGATATAGAAGTAATTGACATATATATTGCTGGTGGTGACCATCGTCACCGCCCCGTAATTTATGAATCAACTCCTCATCAACCATCTGACATGGAGCGTTTTCCTAAACAGTGGGCTGCATTTAAAAACAAGTCAGTTCAAGTTAAGGAGGGGACACCACTTGAAGAGTGGCCTCCACTTGCAAAATCGCAAGTTTACGAACTTAAGGCAATGAATATTTTTACCGTTGAAGATTTGGCGCAGCTTCCTGATGGAAAGCTTACTTGGATGGGTGCGCGTGATTTACAGAAAAAAGCAAAGAATTTTATTGAATCTGCCAAAAGCAACGCTCCAATGCTTCAACTTCAAGAAGAAAATGCAGCGTTAAAAAGAGATATGGAAGCGTTAAAAAAACAATTTGAAGCGTTGGCTTCTGAAAAAGCTAAAAAATCAAAAGGAAAAGTAGATGAGGACATTTCTTGAATTGATGCAAGCCATTGCTGATGAGCTTGGTATTCCACAACCATCTCAGGTAATTGGCGCTCAAGATGACCAATCTAGGCAACTCATTGCCCTTGCTAATCGTGAGGGCAAAGAGTTTTCCACCGCAAATAATGGAAAAGGCGGTTGGCAAGCTTTACACAAAGAACACACGTTTCAAACGGTTGCCATTACCGTTACTGGCGACACAACGGCTGGAAGCGCTGTTATTACAAACATCAGCAGCACTACTGGCATTTCAGCTAATACGTTTGGCTGCAATGGCTCTGGCATAGACCAAGCCAGCATTGTGTCTTCGGTTGATAGTTCTACGCAAGTAACTTTATCAAAAGTTGCCTCAGCTACCGCTACAGGTGTAACGCTTACTTTCGGTCAGGTTGCCTATTCTTTACCAAGCGATTTAGAATATTTTGCAGATAGAACCTTTTGGGATGGCGCAATGCTTTGGGAGCTTCTTGGCCCTATTTCAGCGCAGCAAAAACAGCTTTTGCGTTATGGGATTGTTGCCAACGGCCCGCGCAGCAAATTCTACATACGCGATAATCTAATGTGGCTAAATCCAATGCCAGCATCTGAATTTACTGTTGCATATGATTATTACTCTAATGCTTGGTGTGCAAGTTCTGGCGGAACAGCGCAAAAATTATGGGCAGCAGATACCGATACTTATAGTTTGGATGAAGATGCTTTTATTATGGGTGTAAAATGGCGCTGGCTTCGTGCAAAGGGTTTGGATTACGCGCAAGAGAAAATTGATTACGATATGGAAGTTTCGAGACTTTCTGCCCGCGATGGCGGCATGAAAGATTTACCTCTTTCTGGTGGTAATTTTGGAACACGCTTCTTGAATGATGATAATATCCCAGAAACGGGGTACGGCCAATTATGAGGGCTTCTGGTAGAAAAATATCAAAAACCGAATCATTACCAGCGCCAGTAAGGGGCTTAAATGCTCGTGACGCTATTTCTAATATGCCCGTTGAATTTGCAACGGTAATGACAAATTATTTTCCTACGCCTTCTTCTGTTGATTTGAGAAAAGGTTACGAAGAGCATGTTGTTGGATTTGCTGAACCCGTAGAAACACTTGCTACTTACAATAATGGAACCATTAAAAAACTTTTTGCGGCATCCAATGACTCAATATATGATGTAACAACGGCAGGTGCATTAGGTGCTGCTTCTGTAACTGGCTTAACAAACGCTCGCTTCCAGTCTATCAATATTGGCACCGCTGGCGGATTCTTTTTGATGATGGTAAACGGTGCCGATAAGCTAAGGTACTACACTGGTTCTGCGTGGGATTACGATGGTGGCGGAACTTATACTATTACTAATGTTGATACTGCTAATTGCATACATATAAACAATTTTAAAAACAGAATTTGGCTAATTGAAAAAGATTCTTTTAGTGCATGGTATTTGCCAGTTTCAAGCATTGCAGGCGCAGCAACTGAACTAGACCTTTCTGGGATATTCCAGCACGGCGGTTATTTGATGGCTATGGCAAATTGGACAATAGACAATTCTGCTGGTATTGATGATTATGCTGCATTTATCACCTCAGAGGGTGAAGTAGCTATATATCAAGGTACAGACCCATCAATCTCAACTACTTGGGCATTAAAGGGTACATTTAGAATGGGAAGGCCAATAGGCCGCAGATGCTTTTGTAAAGCAGGTGCAGACGTACTTGTTCTTACGTCAGATGGTGCATTCCCGTTATCGAAATCACTGCTGACTGATAGAACGCAGATGAATCAGGCCGCAACTGATAATATATCAAATCTTATAAACGCTGATATTGTTTCCTATCAAGACAATTATGGCTGGCAACCTATTATACATCCGATTGGCAATAAACTTATTATTAACGTTCCAAGCGTAGAATATACAGAATCACATCAGTATGTGATGAATACCACACACGGAGCATGGTCAAAATTCACTGGCTGGAACGCCGTTTGCTGGGCTACATTGAGCGATGATTTGTATTTTGGCGCTTCTGATGGTGTTTATGCTGCTGACGTTGGCCAGAATGACAACGGTGCTAATATAGAGGGGAATTGTCAGCAAGCGTTTAGCTATTTCTCTCTCCGTGGCCAGATAAAAAAATTCAATATGTGTCGCCCTGTATTCTTGTCGGAGGGGGATATTACGCCAGCAATAGTTATTAACACCGATTTCCAAACTGGCCGCTCTGCTTTCTCCCCTTCGTTTACCAGCACATCCGGAACGCTATGGGATGTAAGCGATTGGGATTCTCCGAATTGGGCTGGGGGAGATACATTATCTGCCAGATGGCAATCAGCAACAGCAGTTGGGTATGCAGCAGGTGTAAATATCACGGTTTCAGTGAAAGATGTTGGGATAAAATGGCAATCAACCGATTTTGCATTTGAGGTCGGTGGGGTAATATGACGCTTATTTACGGATGCGATAAAGAGCTTTCGGAATGGGTATCTGTAAATTTATTTGGTGAGTTTGGTTGTTTTGGGGAGCATTCCAAAGCAATTGGAATTGAACGCAATGGGAAGCTTTGTGCCGCTGTTGTTTACAATAATTATATACCCAAAATTCATATAGAAATGTCCATATATTCTGTTGACAGAAAATGGGCCACAAGGCATAATATCAGAGAATTATTCAAGTACCCCTTCACCCAACTCGGTTTGGGAAGAGTACAGGCAACATGTTCTGCTCAAAACGAAGGGGTTATTTCTTTCCTTAAAAAACTTGGTTTTGTGCAAGAGGGCTACCATCGCAAAGCGTATTTTGATGGTAATGATTGCCTGTCATTCTCAATGTTGAAACAAGAATGTAGATGGTTATAAAATGGGAAAAAAAACACCTTCCGCTCCAGCCGCACCAGACCCAGCCGCCACTGCTGCCGCTCAAACAGCGACAAACAAAGATACCGCATACTGGAATGCCGTTCTTAATAACGTCAACCAAATCACTCCGTATGGAACACTTACCTATAAACAATCTGGAGGTGGCAAGGTATATAATGATGATGCTTATAACAAAGCATTAGAAGCATATAATACTAACACCAATTATGGCACTAATCCATATGCTGGGTTTACTCAGTATATTCCTAGGGAGAAACAATATTATAATCCGCAGACAGGGCAAACTGTATCGGAGGCAGATTATAATGCCAAGTCTCCAGCCGCTGGAGGAATTGGCGCACCTCCAAAACGTGAAGACTTTTTGATTGGTGATACGCCTCCGCAGTTCACATCTACTATTGAGCTTTCGCCAGAACAAAAGCAACTTCTTGATATACAAAATCGTTCTGATATTGCCCTTTCAAATCTTGGTGAGCAACAAATTGGCCGAATTGCATCGTCTGTTGCAACTCCATTTAGCTATGCTGGCCTTGGCGATGCCCCTACTAATGAATCAATTGCAGAACAACAGGCTCGCGCAGAAGAGGCCCTTCTTTCTCGCTTGAATCCACAATTTGCTCGTGATGAAGAGGCAATGCGTACACGCCTTATAAACCAAGGTATTACGCAAGGCTCTGAGGCGTATCGCCGTGATATGGAGGCGTTTAATCAAGCTAAAAATGATGCTCGTTTGCAGGCTATATTGCAAGGTCAGCAATACGGTGGCACTGCACAACAGCAAGCTCTTCAGCGTAGAAATCAAGCAATTCAGGAATATAGTACCCAGCGCAACGCACCACTTAACGAGTTTATTGGTCTTACTTCTGGCTCGCAAATTCAGAATCCTCAATTCTCCAGCCAGTCATATGGAGGTGCCGCACCTGTTGATTATGCTGGTTTGGCTAACAACCAATATCAAGGTCAATTGGCTCAATATAACGCAAAAGTTGCATCACAAAATGCCAACCGAGCAATGGCTGGTCAGCTTTTAGGTGCCGCTGCTGGTTTTGGCTCTGGTTCTGGCAGTCTTTTTGGCTATAAACTTTGGGGTCAATAACAATGCCGCAGAACGTAACATTTTTTAATCCAGAAAACGAAGCAAAATACCGCCGTCAACAGATGTTGGCGCAGTCGCTTATGAAGTATGGCGAACCGCGCAAAACAGAGGTTGTATCTGGTATAGCCGTTCCTCAGAGCAATCTCCAACCACTTGCTGATGCGCTGTCTTATGGTGTTGGGTTTAGTTTGGCCGATGATTCAAATAAACTCGCGGCTGAAGATGCAAAAGCACGTCAGCAATTCTTGCAAAGTGCAGTGTCGCAATATGGTAACGACCCAAAGATGCTTGCACAAGCATTAATGACTCAACCCTCTACGGCTGATACAGGGCTGTCCCTATACGGGGATGCAATTAAAGGCGACCAGATGAGCGCATATCAGGCGGCCATGCTTGGTTTGCAAAATAGGAAGTTTGAGAATGAGGTTGTTCAGCAAACTCAAAACCCAAAAATCTCTGTTCGTGATGAAATGCGTATGGCGAAGTCAGAAGAGGGAGCGCAAGGCGCTCAACGGGTTGAGCAACTTGCAGGAGAGGCAAAAAATATTCTAGGTCGGTATGAAACAAATCGTGCAGCGCCAATTATAGGTGGTGCCAGTCGCATTTTGGCAGCAACACCCTTTGCAAGTGAAGAAACAAAACGCGCAGCCACTGACTATGAAAATCTTGATAAAATCAGTAAGGAGCTTGGTGTTCAGACTTTGGCTCAATTTGGTGGCAACGATACAGACAAAGAGCTTCAGGTGGCAATTCAGACAAATATTGACCCATCTGCTACCGTTGAAACCAATATGGCAACCATTAACCGCAAATTGGCTGCTGCACAAATTCTTCAACAAAAACCTGATTTTGAGGCTCAATGGGTAGCTAAAAATGGGGGATTAAATCGCCTTGATAGAGAAACGGGCCGAAGCTTCCAATCTGAATGGCTTGGTATTCAGCGCAATATGTGGAAAAGCGCAATGTCCCCGCAATCAACTAAGGCAAACCAATTGACACAAACACAACCCGTTCAATTGTCAGCACCTCTCCCAGAAGGTATAACCGAAGAGGACGTAGCTGAATACAAAAAACGTTTGGAGGGTAGATAATGCCCCTAACACCAGAAAAGATTGCTGCTCTCGATAAATATTACGCACAACAGGCTCTTCCATTAGAGCCTGATTTTTTGACGCAGCTAGTACCAGACCAAAAACCATCAGGGCTTACACCAGAAAAGATTGCCGCATTAGATGCGTATTTTGCACAGCAAAATGCTCCTGTTTCACCATCCCAAGCATACGCTGCCGAAGATGCAGCCATTGCAAACGCAAATAGGCAATCTGGGTTTTTCAATAACGTTTTGACTGGAGTCAAAGCGCAAGCTGGTCGAAGCGCACTTGGTTCTATGGAACTTGTCAATGATATAACAGGTAAAAAGCTTATAGACCCAGAAGTTCTTGCTTTAGCACAACAAGGTGCAAACACAATGGACACTGGAACTGGTGTTGGAGGTGTTGTGGGGAATATTGCTGGCGATTGGCTCAGTTATATTCCAATTGGCGTTGCAGCTAAAGGTGCTGCTGGCACAAAAACAGCTTTTAATGTAGCAAAGGATACAGCAAAAGCTGGTGTAAAAGCAGGTGCCATCTCTGGATATATTTCTCCCAGTGGTGAGCAGGATGCAAGCCCAATGGATAGGTTGACTCGTGCTGGTACGTCTGCTGCTGTTTCTGGGGTGGTTGCTCCAGTAGCGGGGTCTCTTCTTACTGGAGCAGTGCGCGGCGGCCAATATGGCTTGGCAAAAATGGGAGTTCCATCATCAAAAGCTTCTATTTCAGCTAGAACCGCAGCAAGGTCAGCAGAAGATATAGCTGTTGACCAAGCCGAAAAAGCAAAAGCCGTTTCTCGCTATGAAAACATGTTGTCTTCGTATCAAAATGTTAAAAAAATTAACGATTTAAATTATGAAAACGATGCCGCATTAGCAGCGGCAGCCCCAACTCAGAAAGCTCCAGAGCTTGTTGATTATATTAATAGTCAAGTAAATAGACTAAAGGATGTTGCACCATCTTCTCAAGAGGCAAAAGATTCTCTTACATTTTTCAAAAAAATACAAAGAGGTCTTGCCGAAAATGGGGAAATTTCTGTTGAAAATCTGGTACAGCTTGAAAAAGATTTAAATTCACGCGCTCCATCTCGCGTTGAAGATATTGCTCGACTTGAATCTGAATTTTCAAAAAAAGTAAGCACAAAACTTGACGAATATGCAAAAAAAGATACTAGGTTTGGAGAAAACAGAGAAAAAACCAAATTGTTTTTTAGAAATAATTTACTTCCATTCCGTGACCCTCTTATTGCCGACGTGATTGGATTCAATCCACTTGACACCGCATCTATTAAAGATTTGCGTTCTGGCAAGCTAAAAGAACTTACTCCATCAATGGTGCAAAAAATAAACAATATACATCAGAATATTGAAACTCCAGAACAGTATAAAGTGATTGCTCAATTGCTTCCTGAAGCTGAACAAAAAACTTTTGGTAAAGATGTTGCAAAATCTATAGCAGATAGACGAGGAAGCACGATAGAAGGCGCTGGAAAGGCAATGTCTCATCAGCAAGAGCTATTACAAAAAGGACGTGCAGCGGCTTATACTGTTGGCGCAGTTACATCAGGGCAACCATATTACATGGCAAGCCGTGGCGCACTGGAAACGGCAAGAGCTTTTATGGGAAAACGTGACCCAATTTTTAGTTATGTAAAAACTCCAGTTCCATATTTGTCTGATTCTGTTGACCCTGTTCGTCAAGAAGCCGAAAGATTGGCTCAACAATTAATGCGTGAAAAAGCGCCAAAACTTCTCCCAGATTATACAAAAAGTGGAGTTCCAGCCATGCAAGCATATGTTGATGAACTTGCGGCTAAACGTGCATCAGAGCTTGCCCCGTCTAATATCGGACAAGAGCGTGCTGCTTTTGAAGCTGCTCAAGCAAAAGCCGCTCAGATTGCCCAGATGGAACAACAATTGGCCGCACAACCAGCCCTTGAGGCTAGACAGGCTGGTGTTGACCCACAAACTTATGCTAAATTTTTGGAACAACAAACACCACCAGTTGTACCTGAAGCACCTATTGCAACACAACCTAATGTGTATTACAATCCACAAGAAATGGCGATAAAAACATTAAATGAAGCGCGTGGTGCAGGTAAAGAGTTGGTGAATCCAGCGTTTACCAATGAAGAAATAATCAACGAATTGATGAAATTGCGTTTAGTTGGGAAAAGGAAATAACGATGGCTTTTAACGGAGCGGGCGTTTTTAACCGCCTTTATAACTGGGCAAATGATAAAGCTGCAAATATCAAAATCCGCGCTGACAGAATGGACGCGGAGATGGATGGCTTTGCAACTGGTTTAACCACTTGCATCACCAAGGATGGACAGACTACAACTACAGCCCTTATTCCATTTGCTTCCGGTATTTCATCTGACACTATTGCGGAGAAAACTTCTGCTGCTGGTGTTACGGTAGATGGTGTTTTGCTGAAAGATTACAACGTTACGCTTTCTGACAATACTACGCCATCTAAGAAGGCAACCTTTGTTCTTTCTGGCATTACGGCTGGTCAGACACGTTCTTTGACTATTCCTGATGCTTCAACCACACTGGTTGGTACTGACACCACGCAAACTTTGACTAATAAAACGCTTACCGCACCTACGCTAACGGGCGATGTGGTGCAGGATGTAATAAAAACATCTGGTTCTAGTGGTGTTTCTATTAAGAACAATGCTGGAACTACTGTTGTGACGCTTGGTTCTGCTGGCACTACAAACGTAAGCTTTGCTGGTGTTGTGAATATGACCTCGCCTAATCTTACAACACCCGTTCTTGGAACGCCCACTAGCGGAACTCTTACCAATTGTACTGGGTTACCAGTTTCTACCGGCGTTTCTGGGCTTGCTTCTAACGTCGCCACCTTTCTTGCAACTCCATCTAGTGCTAATCTTCGTGCTGCCATGACAGACGAGACAGGAACGGGTGCATTGGTGTTTTCTGATGGTAATATTGGCGCGGCTACTGCGACATCCATTAACTTTGGCGGCACAACCCTTTCTCGTTATGAAGAAGGAACCTATACGGCAACCATTACTTGCAGCACATCTGGAACGGTTACGCTTAATTCTGCCATAGATTTAGCTTCTTATGAATACATTGGCAATATTGTGCATGTGCGTGGAAACTTAAAAGTATCTTCTGTATCTAGCCCAACTGGCATCCCTAGGATTAGCCTTCCAGTCGCTCCAGTGTCACTAACTGAAGGTGCGGAAAGGGGTTCTCCTGCTGTTGTTTTGGACGGCACATCTGCATCTGGAGCTGGAGTAAATGGAGGTGAGTGGGATAGTGGCAATACCTATTTTAGTGTTTATGGGAATGGCACAACTGGTGCAAGTAAGACTTTAGCAAACCAATTAATTGCCAACACCGATATATTTTTCAGCGCAACATACAGGAGATAATTATGTTTGAAGCACGTTTAGATTTAATCGAAATCACGCCAGATAAAAGCATATCTGCTCGCTTTGTTGTCGGATTGCAGAACAATAAAGGAGAGTTTAAAAGAATCAATGACCGCTATCATCGCGTTTTATTGACTCCTGTAACTCAATTCCCCGTCAAATTCTTTTGCCCAGATGTTTCTGAGGTTGATGATGATGGAAATGCAATACCAGAAACACTTGTTACAATCCCAGACGATGTTGTATCGGTTGCAAATCATATATGGACTGACGAAGTTAAGGCGCAATATCTGGCATCAATTCAAGCGTAAGCATATTGAGATTCAGATATGACAATCAAGCAACTTACAGTACCAGACTGGACTCAGGACGAGCTTGATTCAATCATTGCTGGCAACCCACCGCCATTGCCGCCTGCTGGAACTTTATTATCAGGGGTTTGTCTTCCATCAGATTGGAACGCTCTACAAGGGGAATTTGACGCAAAACAAGATGAGGTAAGCGGCCTTCTGCCCCTTGGAGCCGCTAACACCATCCCCACAGTCAACGCTGGCGGTACTGCTTTAAACTACATCTACGCCACAAACCAAAGCTTGCAAACAGTCGATAATGTCACATTTAACTCTGTGACGCTTCCTGCTGGCAACGTACAGACGCAGCTTGATACAAAGATTGACGGCACTCTAACCGCAACCCGCATTCCATTTGCTCTTGATTCTAATACGCTGGATGACGACTCTAATCACGTTTGGGACGACACGAACAAGCGCGTAGGTGTTCAAGTCACGACACCCAAAGCATCGCACCACGCAGCGGCGGCAGTGGGGACAACCATTGCAGATGTGACCACGGGCAGCGTATCGCTTGTAAGCGAGACACTTCCATCCGCGCCTACAGGCAGCATCACGGCTATTGCTATGCCAGCGGCGGGAAGTGGTGGCATTGCGTCCTACACGAACGGTGGGTCGGGTGGGTTTATCTCATCTGCAAACGGCACGGTGTATGAATTCCGAATCTACCCGTGCCTCTACGTTTCAAGCACAGGCACATACTATAGGTCACAGAACTACGAGACTATCAGCGCGGGTTCTGACCCTAATGATGGTCAAAGCTATGACGTTTCTGTTTCATGGGGCAGTGTTTCTATCTCTGGTGAAAGCGTTTATTACTTTGTCGAGTTCAGTCCCGATAGTTGGTCAACGGCGTATCCGCTGGGTTTGTACGCTACAACCAGCGAGACATTCACATCTCAGAGCGGTTCAGATTCAACAACCGCATGGCCAACTTTTTACACTTTTGTAGCAGGAACAGCACCTACTCCGTACACAGGAGGTTCTGCCCAAGCAGTGAATCAAGGAAGCGGCGGGATTAGCCAGTACAACACTACGATTCTGCTTGAGGTGGATTCTGTCACTAACATTAGCGGCACGGATTACTGCTCTGGTTCACCGACTTCGGGTAGCTTTGACGATTCAATAGTCTCTGCACCATACGATGCTGAGATTGCATGGACTCCAAACGGCGGCAGTGAAACCAATTCCATCGCCCGCATATCTGTAGATGGTGGCTCTACTTGGTATTACCAATATACAGGCAGCACTACTAGCCCGTATTCATTCACCAGCCTCACAAACGATTCAGCGGCAGAAGCACGTTGGGGGCAAACTTATAGCGGCGGCTCAGTAACATTTAACTTCTACCCGTATGCTACTGGCACAGCACCATCTGGGAATATTATTTACAGCACGGCAGGCTCTCTTTACGGCGCGACCATATCTACCAGCGATTACTACATTTTGAAGCACACGTTTAGCGGTGCGGCTACGGGTAAGGTAACGGACTCTGGCGCGGGGTACGGGAACCTGTTTTCTGGCAGCACTCTTTATGACGTTGGATACACGTCATGGGGGTACGGGCCAACGACAACACCCACCAGCTACGGCTTTACTGGCACGGCGCAGAACCGTGATTACAAAGCCTATGGATTTAGCTCTGGGCTTGGCATCTATAGCCAGATTCCGCTCACACTTTCCACTACATCGGGCAGTGGAAGCAAATACGTTTCAGGCTCTATCACCTATCCGTCGGGGGTTACCACGGTAAAGATTCTGCGGCAGGTCAATGGCGGTGGCTACACCGTTTCAAAGACACTGAACAGCCCGACCACAGCATTCACGGATGACTCAACGGATACAAGCTGGAACGGCAACACTACCGTCACGCCTGACGCAGTTGTAGGTACAGCAGCACGCTACGACAGGGCAAGCTCCGCTATCACTGACCAGCCTATTCTCGCTGTGGTAGCAACAGGAACAGGAGTGCTTTACCCGAAAATGTCTTTCGGTATTGCAAGCAGTTCCAGTGTTGACGCTACCTACCAAGCACACATCAGCGGAGAAAGTAGCACAGGCTATCTAACGGCAACCACTGGACGTTTTCAGATTGGTTCATCACTAGGTGGAACGCCGTCAACGATGTTCGGCAACGCCAACATCATCAACAATGCAAGCAGCAGCTCTGTCCACTTCCAAGTCAAAGGTGCTAATGATGCGAGCCTAATCAACACCCGTTCTGACCAAGACACAGTAGGCTTTGGGCAGGCGATAGGTACTGACCAAGCAACGACAGTTCAAGTGCATCCAGCGCGTTCAACTGATGCTGGCATTGTGATGATTGGGCATTCGTCACATTCGGACTCAAGTACGATATTCAGAACTCAGACGAGTGCTGGCTCATTCACCTCAGAGATTACGGTCGGCGGCTGGTATAGGACATCAACGGGCGCTGCCTCTACCCCTTCACTTTCTTGCCGCAGCGACACGAACACTGGTGCGTTCTTCCCTGCTGCCGACACGTTTGCCGTAGCGACAGGCGGGACAGAACGCGCAAGGTGGGACTCGTCGGGCAATCACATCATCGGCTCCACCTCGGCTGCTATAGCCCGCCTTGATGTGAACCAATCATCGCTCGGAACAAACGTCTATGCGTTTACGTCCACTGCAACCAATGACGACCCCACTATCCGTTGTGTGCAAAACCGACTAGCAACAACAAACAACACCATCACAACGCTGCATACTTTTGCTATCCCTACCAACACCACAGTGTTTTTGAATTGCACTGTCATTGCAAGAAGAACGGGAGGCTCGGCTGGCGTAGCTGGAGACTCTGCGGCTTATCAGATAAAGGGCTGTTTCAAAAATATCAGTGGCACGGTGACACAGGTAGGAACAACTAGCGTTGACTTTACGGGCGAAGACCAAGCAGCATGGGATTGTGTGTTTAGCATATCTAGTGCGAACGTCCTGCTGCGGGTTACAGGGGCAACCAATAACAACATTACATGGCATCTTGCTGAAGGTAAATTTACACAAGTATCATCATAAGGAGAAATATATGGAA